>Ga0268264_10000194_pt1 | contig 125395 bp, 118 predicted proteins | sample KBSSwiS32_FD_190357 | JGI IMG/M metagenome (GOLD analysis project Ga0268264, IMG submission 190357) | Switchgrass rhizosphere microbial communities from Kellogg Biological Station, Michigan, USA - KBS Switchgrass S3-2 (SPAdes) (version 2) | ecosystem: Host-associated > Plants > Roots >... | reverse complement strand
CGTGATCGGGACGCTGACAAATGCCAACTACACGGTTGCTAGCACCAACACCGGCAGCTGGACCGTCAATCCGGCGCCGGTCACGGTGACCGCGCTCGGTGGTTCTTCGACCTATGGGTCGTCGCCGGCCAATCCGGGTCTGTCCGCGACCGGGCTGCAGAACGGCCAGAACGTCAGCGCGCTGACCGGGCTGTCCAATTCGTTCGGAATTATTGGCACGAGCAATGCCGGCAGCTACGTGCTGAGCGTGATCGGCACGCTGACAAACACCAACTACACGGTTGCCGGCACCAATACCGGCAACTGGACTGTCAATCCGGCCCCGGTGACGGTCACCGCGCTCGGCGGCTCCTCCGTCTTTGGTTCATCGCCGGCCAATCCCGGCCTGTCCGCGACCGGCCTGCAGAATGGGCAGGGTGTCAACGTGCTCACCGGGCTGTACAATCCGTTCGGCATCACCAGCACGAGCAAGATCGGCAGCTATATCCTCAGCGTTGGCGGCGTGCTGACCAACGGCAATTACGTGCTTGCAGGGACGGTGCCCGGGACCTGGACCGTCACGAATACCGCGTCGGTCACTGGCGGCACAAATCCCTCGAACGGGACGTTCCCTCCGAATCCCAGTGTGCTTGCCTCGGCGCCATCCAGCAGCGCAGGCATGAGCGTGTTGGCCGGACTCGCTGGCGCGACCGATAAGGTGAACGCCGGAAGTGCCGGAGGAAGGGCGGCAGCCGCATCTGCCGATCCGAGCAGAGCCGCCCTCGACTCGCGCCCGCCCGCGCCGCCCGCGGGCCGTCCGCAGCCAGACCTCTCTGTCACCACCCCGCCCGCCGCGGTCAACGTCGCGCCAGCGAGGTCCGCGAGCAATGGTCCGGCGAGGCAAGGAGACTGCGGCGGCAACGCGACGGGAGGCGGCTCTGGCGACGGCGGGGCCGGCTGCGCGTCGCAGGCCGCGCCCAGGAAAGCCGTGGGCCTGATCGATTTCGCGCTCGGACAGCTCAATCGGGGTGCGCTGCTCGAGGCGGTCGGCCGCGAATTCGTCGACGTCGTTCAAGCGAAGGCGGTGCCGCGCCAGGTTCTGATGGTCAGTCTGGCCAGCGCGAGCTTCGCGCTGACCGCGGGGCTCGTTGGATGGTTCTTGCGCGGTGGCGCCTTGATCAGTGCTCTGCTGTCGTCGATGCCGCTCTGGCGCGGCTTCGATCCACTCGTGGTTGTGATGCGACCGAGGCGCGGCGGAGAGCCGGGCTGGATCACGTCCAAAGTCGATGCCATGTTCGACGGCGCCCATGCCGTTGGCTATGGCCCGGGACGATCCCGGCCATGAGGGGATTCCTCTCGCCGAAACTGCAGCTCAGCATTGGCTTGATATCACTGACCATCAGCCTGATCTTCATCGCCTCGTCGCTTGGTTTGCTGCCCAATGAGGAGAGAGCGCAACTGCAGGCGCGCGCGACGCTCTCCGGTGCGCTCGCGATCCAGCTTGCGAGCGTTGCCAGCCGCAACGATGTCGCGGCGATTGAAGATACGATCGATGCCGTGGTCACCCGCAGTCCCGACATCCTCTCCGTCGCCATTCGCGACGCCGACGGCAAACCGATCGCGGCCTCCCGCGACCACGCAACCCATTGGCGGGATCAGTCGGACGGCAAGTCCACTCCGACGCACGTGCAGGTGCCCTTGCTGAATGGCGAGGCCTCGGCCGGCCGGATCGAAATTGCGTTCCGTCCACTGGCCGACGGCGCCACCTGGTTCGGCCTGCCGTCGACCTTGCTCATTTTCGTCGCCTTCATCGGATTGACCGGCTTTGCCGGATACTACCTGGTGCTCAGCCGCGCCCTGCGCGAACTCGACCCGGGTCGTGCCATTCCCGAGCGGGTCAAGGCCGCGTTCGATACTCTGGCCGAAGGCGTCCTCATCATGGACGATGAGGATCGGGTGTTGATGGCGAACCGGGCATTCTCGGACAAGATCCTCGAAAAGGTCCAGCTTGATCTGGGAAGCTCGGTGAGTGACCTGCCGTGGCTGGCGGCGGGCTCCTCGCCGCTTGCACCGGACCAGATGCCCTGGCGGATCGCGGCGCAGAGCGAGCATCCGGTGCTGGGCATAGCGATGGGCGTCAGCAACCGCGCCGGCGAGTTACGACTGATTGTCAATGCCACCCGGATTGTGGACGGCAACGGCATCGTGCGCGGCGTCATCGCCACGTTCGACGACGTCACGGCGCTGCACACGACGAACGAGCGCCTCAACCAGTCAATCCGGCAGCTGAATCTTTCCCAAGCCAGGATTTCCGAGCAGAACCGGGAACTGCAGTTGCTGGCATCCTGCGATCCGTTGACCGGCTGCCTCAACCGGCGGACTTTCTTCGAGCAGGCCGAACGGCTGCTGCTCGACGCGGTGATCTCCCGGCGGCCGCTGTCCTTCGTCATGGTCGATGCGGATCATTTCAAGACGGTCAACGACAGATTCGGTCATCTCGTCGGTGACAACGTGCTGGTCGCTCTCGCCAACCTGCTGCGGGAATTCTGCGTCGCGCCTCATCTCGTCGGCCGCTACGGCGGCGAGGAATTCTGCCTGGTGATTACGGGGCTGAGCGAGGCTGTGGTCGCACAACGCGTGGAGCGGATCAGATTTGCGGTCTCCGATGTCCGGACATGGTTGCCATCGGGAGAGCCGACCACTGTCAGTATCGGAATGGCATCCCTCGGCCATCCGCCCTGCCCGCTGGCCGATCTCGTCAAGCGGGCCGACGCGGCACTCTACGCGGCAAAATCCGCTGGGCGAAATCGGGTCGTGAACTGGACGGACCTCGCTCAAGATCCACGGCCGCGCGAGTCCGACAAATCCCTCATCCGTGCTCGTTGATCGAACGTTTTCCCGACATCCTGCTTGAACTGTTGCGCGAGATCCGGCCACGGCGCCGGATCGCCGCGGTTTCGTCCGATCCTGCCCATCCGTCGCCATTAACTGGACGTTAGCGTTAACGGTCTATTGCTGGCGCGTTCGGCTCGTCCGTTCGTTCAAGACCCCGCTCAAGATCCCGCCATGAGTCAACGTGCCATGCAGTCTCCCCCTGTCAGGCTTCTTGCGTCGGCGGCCCTCGCGGCTCTCCTGGCCGTCGGCCTTGGCGGCTGCCAGACCATGTCCGACGTCACGGGCTCGCTGGCGACAAGGACGGAGCCCTCGCCCCAGGCCGATCCGCAGCGCGCAGTCGAAATCTATGGCGATCGCTATCGCGCCAATCCCAGGGATGCCAATGCCGCATTGGCCTATGGCCAGGCGTTGCGCGCCAACGGGCAGCGCGCGCAGGCCGTCGCTGTCCTGGAGCAGGCGACCATCGTCAATGCCGGCAACAAGGCCGTGCTCGCAACGTATGGCCGTGCGCTGGCCGACAATGGCGACTTCCAGCAGGCTTTCGACGTACTGTCCCGCGCTCACTCGCCGGACAACCCCGACTGGCGGATTCTCTCGGTGCAAGGCACCGTGCTCGATCAGATGAGCCGCAACGATGAGGCGCGGCGGTATTACGCCAGCGCGCTGAAGATGATGCCCGGCGAGCCGTCGGTGCTGTCCAATCTCGGGCTATCCTACATGCTGACCAGGGAACTGCCCAAGGCGGAAGAGGCGCTGCGGCAGGCCCATGCGAGCACGCGGGCGGACGCACGTGTCAGGCAGAATCTGGCTCTCGTGATCGGGCTTCAGGGACGGTTCGCCGAGGCGGAAGGCATCGTCAAGGCCGACCTTCCGCCGGAAGAGGCGGCCGCGAACGTGGCCTATCTGAAGGAAATGTTGAAGGGTAGGGCCGCGCCCCGCAACGGCCGCGGAACGATTCCGGTTGCGGCGCTCGGCGATTAGGACTGAATCCGCAGCCGTTGCGCCATCGCTCGCCAATCACGGCTGTGCCGCGGCACCGCGCGCGGTGCGCGATCACTGCATCGCGGCGATCTTGATGCCGGTCGGCCCGAGGATGACGACGAACAGCACCGGCAGGAAGAACACGATCATCGGCACGGTCAGCTTGGGCGGCAGCGAGGCGGCCTTTTTCTCGGCCTCGTTCATGCGCATGTCGCGATTCTCCTGCGCCATCACGCGCAGGCTCTGGCCGAGCGGCGTGCCGTAGCGTTCCGACTGCTGCAACGCCAGACAGACCGACTTGACGCCTTCGAGGCCGGTGCGCTTGGCCAGATTTTCGTAGGCCACCTTGCGGTCCTGCAGATAGGAAAGCTCGGCCGTCGTCAGCGTGAACTCCTCAGACAGCGCGATCGACTGGGTGACGATTTCGATCGAAACCTTGCGGAACGCGGCTTCGATCGACATGCCGGACTCGATGCAGATCAGGAGCAGGTCGAGCGCATCGGGAAAGGCGCGCTTGATCGAGAGCTGACGCTTGGCGATGTTGTTCTTGAGGAACAGCATGGGCGCCTGCAAACCGAGATAGGCGGCGCCGAGGCAAATGGCGAGCTTCATCGTCAGCGACAGGTTCCAGTGCGTGATCACGAACATATAGAGTGTCGTCGCCAGGAACAGCACGATCGGGGTGACCATGCGTGCGAACAGAAAGGTAATGTAGGGGGCCTGGCCGCGATAGCCTGCCATGATGAGCTTGTCGCGGGCGGCTTCCTGGGCCAGCCACTTTGAGAGATTGAAATCCTCGACGACCCTGGAAACCAGCTGCTTCGGCGACTGGCGCAGCGAGACCTTCTCGGTCTTGGACAGGCGCTCGCGCTCGCGCTGCCGGATCCTTTCCCGTTCGCTCGCCACCGCCTTCATTCGCTTCTGGAGGTTTTCACCGGCGAACAGGGGCATGATCAGGGTATAGGCCGTCGCGCTCACGGCGATGGCCGCGAGCAGCATGGTCATGAAGTGCGGATCGTGGAGCTTGGTGACGAGGACTTCGATCATGCTGCACCCTTAGAAGTCGAAATTGATCATTTTCTTCATCACCAGAATGCCGATTGTCATCCAGATCGCGCAGCCGACCATCATCAACTGACCGGTCGGATGGGTCCATAACAGCGACATGTAATCGGGCGTGGTGATGTAGACGAAGGACATCACGCAGGGCGGAAGCGCGCCGATGATGCCGGCGGACGCCTTCGCCTCCATCGACATGGCCTGGATCTTGTCGGCCATCTTCTTGCGGTCGCGCAGCACCTTCGACAGGTTGCCGAGCGCTTCCGACAGGTTGCCGCCGGACTTCTGCTGGATCGCGATGACGATTCCGAAGAAGTTGGCCTCCGGCAGCGGCATGCGCTCGTACAGCCTGGCACAGGCCTCGCCCAGCGGCATGCCGATGGCCTGGGTCTCGATGATCGAGAGAAATTCCGTCTTCAGCGGCTCCGGCGAGTCGGCCGCGACCACCTTGAGCGATTCGAACAGCGGCAGGCCCGCCTTGATGCCGCGAACGATGACGTCGACGGCATCGGGCAGGGCTTTGAGAAACGCCTTTTCGCGGCGCTTCTTGAGAAAGCTGAGTACCCAGCGCGGCAGGCCGAAGCCGGCCCCAATGGCCAGTCCCGCGGCACCCAAGAGCCCGCCACCGGCCATGATCGCGAGGACGAAGAACACGCCTGCCAGCACCGCCGAGACGATCCAGAATTTCTGGTCCGACCATTCCAGTCCGGCCTGGGTGAGGCGTGTGCTGAGCGCGACCTTGCTTTCCTTCTGCCGCCGCGCCTCGAGTTCCTTCAGTGAACTCTCGACCTGCTCGCGGCGCGACCGCTGGGTCTTGTCGACGCGCCGCGCCGTCGGCTCGGGCTTGGCGATCGAGGCCCGACGATTCTCGGCCTTCCGCTCGCCTGACAGCAGCGGATAGAGAAACACCCACGCGATGCCGCCGATGGCGGCGGCGGCGAGAAAGGCGAGGGCAAGCGCCTGAAATTTCATGGCTGGCTCCTCAAACCTTGTCCGCGACGTCGGAGGCATCGAGGGCCGCAGCGAGCCGCTTCTCTTCGCCATAATATCGGGCACGGTCCCAGAACCGCGGCCGCCCGATTCCGGTGGAACGGTGCCGGCCGATGAGCTTGCCCTGGGCGTCCTCGCCGACCAGGTCGTAGATGAACAGGTCCTGGGTAATGATGGTGTCGCCTTCCATGCCCATCACCTCGGTGATGTGCGTGATGCGGCGTGAGCCGTCGCGAAGGCGGGCGGCCTGGATGATGACGTCGATCGAGGCGCAGATCATCTCGCGGATGGTGCGCGAAGGCAGCGAGAACCCGCCCATCGTGATCATCGATTCGCAGCGAGACAGCGCCTCGCGGGGATTGTTGGCGTGCAACGTTCCCATCGATCCATCGTGACCGGTGTTCATCGCCTGCAGCAGGTCGAAGGCCTCCGGTCCGCGGACTTCGCCGACGATGATGCGTTCGGGGCGCATACGCAGGCAGTTGCGCACCAGTTCGCGCATCGTGACCTGGCCCTCACCCTCGATATTGGGCGGCCGGGTTTCCAGTCGCACCACGTGCGGCTGCTGCAGCTGCAGTTCGGCTGCGTCCTCGCAGGTGATGATGCGCTCGTCGTCGTCGATATAGTTGGTCAGGCAGTTCAGCAGCGTGGTCTTGCCCGAACCGGTGCCGCCGGAGATCAGCACGTTGCAGCGGCAGCGTCCGACGATCTGCAGGATTTCCGCACCTTCAGGCGTGATCGCGCCGAACTTGACCAGCTGGTCCAGTGTCAGCTTGTCCTTCTTGAACTTGCGGATGGTGAGCGCGGGGCCGTCGATCGCGAGCGGCGGAACGATGGCGTTGACGCGCGAGCCGTCGGCGAGGCGTGCGTCGCAGATCGGCGAGGATTCGTCGACGCGGCGGCCGACCTGGCTGACGATGCGCTGGCAGATGTTGAGGAGCTGCTGGTTGTCGCGGAAGCGGATGCCGGTGCGCTGAATCTTGCCGGCGACTTCGATGAAGACGGTGCCGGCGCCATTGACCATGATGTCGGCGATGTCGTCGCGCGACAACAGCGGTTCGAGCGGTCCGTAGCCGAGAACGTCGTTGCAGATGTCGTCGAGCAGTTCTTCCTGCTCGGCGATCGACATCACGATGTTCTTGATCGCGATGATCTCGTTGACGATGTCGCGGATTTCCTCGCGCGCCGACTCGCTGTCGAGCTTGGCGAGCTGGGCGAGGTCGATCGCCTCGATCAGGGCCCCGAAGATCGTCGCCTTGACCTGATAGTAATTGTCGGATCGCCGCGTCTCGATCACCGGCGGGGGCGGCGACCGCGAAGGCGCCAGCGGCGGCGCGGAAATGACGGGGGAGGGCGCAGCGCGCGCGGCCGCCCCGGAGGAAAGCTCCGGAGCGCTCGCCGCGGGCCTGGGAGCCCGGTTGTCGCTGTCAGTTCCGCTACGCTTACCAAACACGACTTGACTCCATTCCTGCGGCTTACTTGTTCCGCAGTTTCTCGAGCAAGGGTCCGAATAGCGAACCCTTCGACTTCTTGGTCTCGCTGCGCCCGGTCAGTCGCTGCGCGATCTGCAGGAACATCTCCGAGGTGCGGTGGGATGCCGAGATCTCCGCGATCATCTGGCCGTTGTTGGCGGCCGCGCCGAACATCTGCGGATCGAACGGAATGGTCACGATCGGCTTGCTTTCGATCGCCTTGGCGAATTCCGTGGCGTTGATTTCGGGTCGCTTCGGTACGCCGACCTGGTTGAGGCAGTAAAGCGGAGCCCGGTCGTTGGGCCGCGATGCCTTCAGGAGATCATAGATGTTCTTGGTGTTGCGCAGATTGGCGAGGTCCGGCGCGGCCACGATCAGGATGTCGTCCGCCCCGATCAAGGCGCGCTTGGTCCATCCCGACCATTGATGCGGCACGTCGAGCACGATGCAGGGCATCGACGAGCGCAGCGTATCGAAGATGGCGTCGAAGGCGTCGGCGCCGAAGTCATAGACCCGGTCCAGCGTTGCCGGCGCCGCCAGCAGGCTGAGATGGTCGGTGCATTTCGACAGCAGGCGGTCGATGAAGGCGGTATCGACGCGATCCGGCGAGAACACCGCATCGGCGATGCCTTGCGCCGGATCCTGGTTGTAGTCGAGCCCGGCGGTGCCGAACGCGAGGTCGAGGTCGGCGACGACCGAATCCATCGCAAGGTCGCGCGCCACGGCCCAGGCGACATTGTGGGCGATCGTGGAAGCGCCGACGCCGCCCTTGGCGCCGACGACCGCGATGATCCGCCCGACCGCTTTCGCCTCCGGCGCCGTGAAGAGATTGCAGATCGTGCGCACCACATCCAGCGCGGTGACCGGCGCGAGCACGTAGTCGCTGACGCCGCGGCGGATCAGTTCACGATAGAAGCCGACGTCGTTGATGCGTCCGATCACCACCACACGGGTGCCCGCATCGCAGACACTGGCCAGCTGATCGAGCCCGGCGAGCACGTCGCCGCGGCCGTCGGCCTCGAGCACGATCACGTTCGGGGTCGGCGCGGAGCGATAGGCCTCGACGGCGGCCGGCATTCCGCCCATCTGGATCTTGATATGGGCCTTGCCGAGGCGGCGGTCCTCGCCGGCCGACTGCATGGCGGCGGCGGTTTCGACCGTGTCGCAGAAGGCCTGCACCGATACCCGGGGGGCCGGCGCGATGTGGTCCTCCAGCGGCGGCGCGACGTCGGGCTGCTCTTCGGAATTTTGTCGAGCGTAACTGATCATTTGCCTGTGTCGCTGAGTTTGGCCTTGTCGGCCTCGGAATAGGTGGTGGTGGTCGTCGCTCCCTTGCGGTATCTATCGAAGGCGACATTGCGACGGGGCGTGTAGGCCGGCGTTTCGGGCCGTGGCTGCGCCAGATCCGACGGATTGTCGGCCATCGCGGCCATGTTGCGCTGATAGGCGCAGCCGAAATTGTAGTAGGACTTGTTTTCGAAATAGCTCTTGTTCTTGATGGACGAGCCGAGATCCTCGGGCCAGAGGCCGCAGGGGCCGGCGACCGCCGAGATTCTCGGATAGCTGAGCCGGATCGCGGCCAGATGGCGCGGGTCTTCCGGACGATACTGGCGGACCACGACACCGCGCGGCGGCACCCCGGCGCCAGCCAGCAGCGCCTGGACCTCGCGCGCGGAAACCGCCGCGGCCGGCGCATTGGCCGTGTCGACCGGGACGTCGATGCTGATCGCGCCGGTGCCGTCGTGAAGCCAGGTTTGCGCCAGGCCCATCACGTCGGTGCGCTGGGACGCATTGAGGCCGCCGCGGCCCTGTCCGACGAACACGACGATCGACTGGCTGGCCTCCTGGATCGCGATCGGATGGCGCTGACGATAGTCGTCGGGAATGCTCGCGGTCGTCACTGCGTCTTCGGTATGGGTGCAGGCGCCAAGGGCGACCGCGGTGCCGACAAGCGCGCCCGCCATGCGGAGCGCGCGAGATCTGGCGAGGGATGTTCTGGTCATCATTGGTTCAAGTCCTCGTCCCGCCTCAGTCGGTGATAAAGCCGTAGGTACCGCGGTAGCTGCGGCCTGGCTCGACGCGACCAGGCACGCCGTAGATGCGATTGATGGTGCCGATCAGGTCGGCCTGTGGATCGGAGGCGGCCGCAAACCCGTCATCGGGCCGCGACAGATCCTTCTGCGCCACCGCGCGAACGATAATGGGCGTCACCAGCACCATCAGCTCGGTCTGGCTGTTGACGAAATCGCGGCTGCGAAACAGCGATCCGAGCACCGGCAATTGCGCCAACCCCGGCAGGCCATTGATGGCCAGCTTGGTCTGCTCCGCGATCAGGCCGGCCATCGCCATCGCTCCGCCCGACGGAATTTCCAGGGTGGTCTCGGCACGGCGAGTCTTGATCGACGGGATCGTCACGGAGTTCACCGTCGACGCCGTCACCGACTGCGACAGGGTGATCGAATTATCGTTGGACAGCTCCGACACTTCCGTCATCACGCGCAGGCTGATCCGACCTTCGCTCAGGACGACGGGCGTGAAATTGAGCGAAATGCCGAACTTCTTGAAGCTGATCTGGGTGGTACAGACGTGGGTCGTGGGATCGCAGGAATAGCCCGCCGGCACCGGGAATTCGCCGCCCGCGATGAACGTCGCCGACTCGCCGGAGATCGCGGTCAGGTTCGGTTCCGCCAGGGTCCGCACCACACCGGCGCTTTCCATCGCCCGTAGCGTCGCCGTAACCGATGGTGTCGCGCCGAAAGCGGCCGTAATCGTGTTGTTGGAGACCAGCGAGCGGCCCAAGGCGGTGAATGGATTGGCGTTGTTGAAATTGACCACCGCCGTGCCGTAGTTCAGCTTGGCACTGAGATCGATGCCCATCTGCTTGATGATCGAGCGCGCGACCTCGGCGACGGTGACCTTGAGCATCACCTGGTCGCGGCCGCGCACCGCGATCGAGTTGACGACCTTGTCAGGACTGCCGGCCAGCTTCGCCGCCAGGTCGCCCGCCTGCTGGGCCTCGACCTGGCTCGCCGCCGTGCCGCTCAGGATGACGCTGTCGCCGAGACCGTCGATCTGGATGTCGGCGTTCGGCAGGGTCTGCTTCAGCGCGGCGCGAATGCCGTTGAGATCACGCTTGACGGCAATGTCGTAGGCCACAATCTGCTGGCCCGCGGAGTCGAAAAACACGATGTTGGTCTGGCCGACCGCGGCACCGATGATGTAGGCGCGCTGCGACGAACGCACCACCGCGTTTGCGATCTTCGGATCCGCGACCAGCACGTCCTTGATCTCGCGCGGCAGGTCGATCACGATCGACTTGCCGATGCCGAGCGAAAGCGGGCGCGCGTTCATCTGGCCCTCGCTGGCCGGCGGCGCAGCGACGCGGTAGTCGCTGGCGATGACGGGAGCCAGAGCCGGATTGAGCGTCAGGGCAATGACGGCCGAAAACGACAGGGCGCGGACCACCGACGTCCGCATTTTTCGCTGCTTTTCCCCGCATTTCATACCGGGCGTCCTTTCAGTCACTTCTGTGTCGTCGTCGAGCTGGGAACGCCGTAACGAACGACGTTGATGGTGTCGCCGCGCCTGGACGACTGGTCATCCGACTTGACGTCGGTGGCGTTGACGTCGGCAATGCTGCGCAGTGCCAGCGCGAGTGTGCCGCTCTGGCGCGCGCGTGAGAGCGTCTCGGCCTGTTCGGGCTTCAGTTCCAGCGTGACGGTCTTGCCGACAACGACGTTCTGCCCGTCCTTTTCCTTCGGCGTCTGGTCGATCGCGAGCACCCGTACATTCGATAGAATGATTTCGGAGTTGACGATGTCCGTCGAACCGCCGCGGTCCGGGTTCTTGTCACGCTTGGAGAGAATGACGTCGACCCGGTCGTTGGGTAGGATGAAACCGCCCGCGCCGGTCTCCGGCGAGATTTCGGTCGAGATGGCGCGCATCCCGCTCGGCAGGATCGCCGCCATGAACCCGGAGCCATCGGCCTTCACGAGCTTCTGGTCGCGAATCGGTTCACCCGCGACGAAAGGGGCCCGCGCGATCGAGCGGGACAGCTGGGTGGTCGCGTCGGGCCGGTCGCTGCGCCGAATGAAGCTGCTGCTGGTAGCGGAGGCCGGCCAGGTCTGCCATTGCATATCGTCGGGCTTGATCGTCTGGCCGAGGCCGATGTCGTTCTTCGCAATCAGGATGTCGACCGTGGGAAGCGGCGCGGCGGCCTGCGGCGCGGGCGCCGGCTTGTCGTCGGACCCACTCGCAAGGTATGCGGCGGCGGCCCCGGCGACCAAGGCGATGGTCAGCACCACAATGCGTGCCTTATTCATACGCTTCACTTTCCACATGACGTCCGCGACGTTGCCGCCGCGGTGATGGGAGTTGACCAGCTATTCGTCAAAGCATGGTTAATGAGGCGTATCTAAATCGTCTTAACGCCGGGTGTATCCGGCGCGAGTTTCGATCCGAGGGCTCGTGAGCGATCCCCCGCAGCAATGGGCGAACGTCAGACCGGCGGCACCGCCATGAAGCGGGCGAGGTCGACCGCCTGCACCCATTCGGTCTCGGGATAGATCATCAAGGCTCCGATCGCGAGCGCAATGCCGTAGGGAATTCCGCAGTCCTTCGCATGCAGCCTGACCAGCCAGACCTGACCGGTCAAGGAGTAGGGTAACGGCCATCGCCGGAATTGAATCAGCAGCACCGTCAGGACGCCACCGAACAGCGAGGCCCAGAGCAGGTAGTTCATCAACTCCGAAAAGCCGAACCAGAGCGCCGCCGCGGCGGCGACCTTGGCGTCCCCGCCGCCGACCCAGCCCATTGCAAAGCAGCCGAACGCCACGACGAGCACGGTCGCGCCGGCGCCGATATGCGCGAGGACGTCGGTGAGGCCCATGCCGCTCACGCCTGCCAAGACGAGAAAGCCGGCGGCAAGCGCCAGCGATACCCTGTTCGGGATGGTCATGGTGAGAAGATCACTGGTCGCGGCAAATGCCATGAGCGCCGGAAACAGCAACAGACGGGTGATGTCGAGGATCATGTGTTGATACCGCGCGAACGCGGCTTCCCGGTTCCAAGCCTGACAGGCAATCTACCCGCCAGTGGTGAAGAATCAAAAAACACCGCGGCGCTTCACCACAGCGCGACGATCCGGCCAGCGAGCGTCAGAACCGCGAGCGCGAGCGCGAGACAAACGACTTCCGTAAGCCGGTCGCGCCGGCTGCCGGCCGCCGCCGGCTGTCTCTCGATGGAACCGGTCGCTAAGTTACGCATACAAGCGCCCCATAAACGATATCGTGGTGCGCGTGGTGCCGACGCCCTTGACGCCGGCATTCGCGATCGCGATACCCGCCGCGATCAGGTCATGTTCGACGGCATGCGCGCCGCAGCCCTGACCGGAGACCTAGCAGCAAGTGGTGAACAAAAGAGAAAATGACATTCGCCTGGAGACGAGCAGAGGGCCCCAGCGGTTGCTGAGGCCCTTGCGATTGCCGCGGCAGCGTGTCGAGCTATTACTTCAACGAGCTCGAGATCGCATTGAATTTCGTCTGCAGCGCGGTGCCGACACCGTTGACGGCGCTGATGATCGCGATCGCGATGCCTGCGGCAATCAGGGCGTATTCGATGGCGGTGGCGCCAGATTCGTCCTTGATGAAACGCGAAACGAGCTTGTTCATAAGATAACTCCTGTGTGCACGTGGCTGTCGAACTTGGGTTTGGTCTCACCGGCGTTCTCAGCACCGTGACCATGACCGAACCCTAGGAGCCGACAATTTCAACCCAGTTAATTCGATCGCAGAAACCTCGCTCGGCCGGCCACTTGTTGAGCAAAGTAAATCCAGCGTTAAGCGCTTGCCGACAATTCGATATTGGTGTCGAACACGAACGGCTTTCGGAAAGTTCGTGGTCGATTGAGCGCGCCGCTTTCGCGTACTTCGAAAGTGCCGGGGACCGACAATTTCATGATTCGCAAGCGAGACCCGCGGCAGCGGGATGCGAATTCCGGGATTGGACCAGTGGCATTTCCGTCGCCGGCTGCCGCCTCGTCGTCCGCAATTTCATGGCTCCTTAAGTCCGCGGGAGTACCAATGGGGCAGTCGTTGCAACGAGGCGATCAATGTCCAACCTGCCCCTCGACGTCCTCATGATGATCGGAGAGACCATCATGAAGGTGGTCCCGGTCACCATCGTGCTGGCGGTCGTATTTTCGGTCCTCACCCATTTCTGGGCCTGCAACCCCGGGGCACCATGGTGGCGCAAGCGGGAGATTCTCACCGACATCTGCTACTGGTTCTTCGTCCCGGTGTTTGCCCGCGTGTTCCGGATCGGTCTCCTCGTGCTCGGGGCCGGCGTTGTTTTCAATATTCACGGCGCCGACGACCTGATCGCATTCTACGACGACGGCCATGGCCCGCTGTCCCGGTTGCCGCTATGGACCCAGGCACTGCTCTTCGTGATCCTGGCTGACTTCATGCTCTACTGGCTACACCGGATGTTTCACGGCGGCGGATTCTGGAAATATCACGCCATCCATCACTCGTCGGAAGAGTTGGATTGGATCTCGGCGGCAAGGTTTCACCCCGTGAACCTGCTGCTCGGCACCATCGGCGTCGACGTGATCCTGCTGATGGCGGGCATCTCGCCGAACGTCATGCTCTGGGTCGGTCCGTTCACGACGTTTCACTCGGCCTTCGTCCACGCCAATCTCGACTGGACGCTCGGTCCGTTCAAGCGGGTGCTGGCGACACCGGTCTTTCACCGCTGGCATCACACGGCGCTGAGCGAAGGCGGCAATACGAATTTCGCGGGCACCTTCCCGATCTGGGACATCCTGTTCGGGACGTATCACATGCCGGAAGACAGGCTTCCCAGCGCATACGGCGCCGACGATCCCGCCATTCCCAACCAGATCGCCGGACAATTGGTCTATCCCTTTCGCCAATAGCGCTATCGATCCCTACGCAGTCGGAGACCTTCATCGTGAGAGCAAACATTGCCACTCTCCCTCAGGGCAGCCTGTCGCAGCTCCGACAGATCCCGGCATGGGTGTGGTTCGGGGCCTGGATCTACGTGGTTCTGATGATCAACTGGAGTCTGCTTCTCAGCGATTCCGACACCTATTGGCAGACCGCCGTGGGCCAGTGGATCATCGATCACGGTGCGCTGCCGCGTTCGGACACCTTCTCCTTTACGAAGTCCGGAGACTACTGGATCTCGTCGTCCTGGCTGGCACAGGTTCTCTTTGCCGGCGCATACAGGGTTTTCGGGTGGGCAGGCCCGCTCTCGCTCGCGGCGGCCGCTGCCGCCTCGACCTTCGCGTGGCTGACCTCGATCCTGTGTCGCCGCATGCCGCCGGCCTATGCGGTTCCGATCGTGTTCGTCGCACTGCTGGTTTCGGTCACCCATTTGTTCGTTCGCCCGCACGTCCTCGCGTTGCCGGTCATGTTCGCGTGGGCGAACGGGCTTCTGTCGGCCAGTGAAAGGCGGGAGGCGCCTTCGTTCTGGCTGCTGCCGTTGCTTGCGCTCTGGGCGAATCTTCACGGCGGCTTCGTGTTCGGGCTGGTGCTGATCGGAGGGTTCGGGCTCGACGCCCTGTGGAATGCGAGCGCCGAGCTTCGAAAGCCGCTGGCGTTGCGCTGGCTCGCGTTCGGCGTCTGTGCCTTCGCGGCCTGTTGCGTGACGCCTTATGGCTGGGAAACCGTGGTCGCTTCGTACAGGATTCTCGATCTCGGCGAGTTGCTTCACATCATCATGGAATGGATGCCGGCTGACTTCGGCACCTTGAGCCGGTTCGAACTCTGCATCCTGGCTTTGATCGGGGGAGCGCTGCTTGGCGGTGTGAAGCTTTCGCCGCCGCGAATTGCCCTGGTGCTGGGCCTGCTCCACATGGCGTTATCGCACGTGCGCAACCAGGAGGTTTTCGTTCTCCTGTTGCCGCTCGTCCTGCTCACGCCGGTCGGGGATCAATTCGGGCTCCGGGCCTGGAACGCTGAAAGCAGGTCGGGCGTCTCTCTGGCCTCGGCGGTGGCGCTCTTCGTGGTCTTCGGCATCGGTACCCTGACGTCGGCGACCCGCGCGACATTGCATCCGCCGGCAATCAATTCGCCGGTGGCGGCGGTCGATGCCCTGAAGGCGAGCCACGCCAAGCGGGTCCTGAACGACGCCTTCTTCGGTGGATACCTGATCTGGCGCGATATTCCCGTCTTCATCGACGGCCGGGCCGAACTCTACGGCGAGGAGTTCGTCATGAAATATTTCCACGCGCTCTTCCTCAAGGACGTCAACGCGCTCTACGATCTTCTGAAGACCTACGATATCGACGCTTTGTTGTTGAAGCGGGATACGCCGGCCTCATTGCTCGTCGACCACCTCGACGGCTGGCAGCGGGTCTATGCCGATGAGATTGCCGTGTTGCACGTACGCGCCAAGCATTGACGGCGTGCAGCCCCAGTCGGAGGCCTCCATCGTGACAGCGGACATCGCAACTCAACGTCGGGAAGGCGTGTTCGACCTGCGCCAGCTTCCGGCCTGGGTCTGGTTCGGGGGGTGGACCTACGTCGTCCTGCTGATCAATGGCAGCCTGCTTCTCAACGACTGCGATACCTATTGGCAGATCGTCACGGGACGTTGGATCCTCGACCACGGCGCGATGCCGCGCGCCGACACCTATTCCTTCACGAAGCCCGACGAGTACTGGATCTCATCGTCGTGGTTCGCGCAGGTTCTCTACGCCCTGGCCTACGAGAGTGCGGGCTGGGCAGGTCCGATTTGTCTCGCCGCCTCGGCCGTTGCCACGACGTTCGCACTGCTGACATCGATCTTGGCTCGCCGCATCCGCACCGGCTACGCGGTCCTGATCGCGTTTGCCGCACTCGTGGTCTCGGTGACGCACTTCTACGCACGACCGCATGTGCTGGCGCTGCCGTTCATGGTGGCCTGGGCGAGCGGACTGGCGTCGGCCAGCGAGCGGCGCGAGCCGCCGTCCCTGTGGCTGCTGCCATTGTTGGCCACATGGGCAAACCTCCACGGCGGTTTCGTGTTCGGGCTGGTGTTGGTCGGAGGCTTCGGGCTTGACGCGGTCTGGAACGCGGGCCGCGAACGACGTCGGCAGCTCGCGTTGCGCTGGCTTGCGTTCGGCGCTGCTGCGTGCGCGGCATGCTGCATGACCCCCTATGGTTGGGAGACGCTTGCCGCATCGTATCGGATACTCGGTCTCGGTGAATTGCTCCATCTCATCTTCGAGTGGATGCCGACCGACTTCGGTACCTTGAGCCGGTTCGAACTCTGCATCATGGCGTTGCTGGCGGGTGCGCTGCTTTTCGGCGTGAAGCTCACGCCGCCGCGAATTGCCCTGGTGCTGGGCCTGCTGCATATGGCGTTGTCCCATGTGCGTAACCACGAGATCTTCGTTCTGGTGCTGCCGCTGGTGCTGCTGACACCGGTCGTGGACCAGCTGAAACCCCGAGTCCCGCAGCCTGCCGGCAGATCTGCCGTGTCGTGGGCTTCGGTGGGAATCCTGATCACCGTCTTCGTCGTCGGAGCCGTCACGTCATCGGTCCGCGCCAACTACCTGCCCGCGGTCGGCCATTCGCCGGCGGCCGCCGTGGATATGATCAAGGCACGCAATTTGAAACGCGTGCTTAACCAGGATGCGTTCGGCGGATATCTGATCTGGCGTGGCATTCCTGTCTTCATCGACGGTCGCGCGGAGCTCTATGGCGAGGATTTTGCCCTCAAATACTACCGCGCGACCTTCCTCAAGGACGTCAACTTGCTGTTCGATATTCTCAAGAGCTACGAGATCGATGCGGTGTTGTTGAACCCGGATACTCCGGCCTCGGTCCTGCTCGCCCATGTCGAGGGCTGGCAGCGCATTTTTGCGGACAAGTATTCCGTGCTGTATGTGCGCGTCCCCAATTCCCCGGCATCGCCTGCCGTGATCCGCGGCGGATAATTCCGCACCCACGGATCGTGCCGGCTTCGCCATCCGCTTCGTGGTTTGTTTACCAGTTGGCGTCACAGTCAGCCCGTCGGGCGCCGGCTCGGCTGCGTATCGCTTTGGCCGGCTTGTCAACGTCCCGGAGTAACACATGTCGTTTCGTTTCCTGTCCCCTATGGCGCGCCGCGCACTGCTTGCGCTCGCGATCGGTTCCCTGCTCTGGCCGACGGCCGTCCTGGCCAAGCCTCGTGCGGACACCGTCATGGTCAGCGTCGATCAGGCCAAGCTGGTCAAGCTTCCCAGCGGGGTCGCGACCATCGTGGTCGGCAATCCGCTGATCGCCGATGTGACCTTGCAGAATGGCGGGGTGGTCGTCGTTACCGGCAAGGGGTACGGCGCCACCAATTTCATCGCCATGGACCGCAGCGGCGGCATCCTGCTCGACCGCCTGATCCAGGTCGAGGGACCGACCGATGAACTCGTTACGGTCTATCGCGGCACCGAACGCGAGACCTATAGCTGCATGCCGATCTGCCAGAGGCGGATGACGCTCGGCGACGCTGATCACTACTTCAAGTCCGTGTTGGACCAGGCCGGCACGCTCAACAGCCAGGCCTCCGGGTCCGCCAGTACGGCGAACAAGAACAACTAGCCCCCGCGTTGTCGCCGGCTTCGCCCCCTCGTCCCGAGGAGCTTGTACCGCAAGCTCTCGAAGGCTGGGGCCGAAAAGCGACTTGAACGCGCTGCCGCCGAGTCGTCAGGCGGCGGTTAACGCGGTCTTAGCGAAATCGGCGCCTGGGATCATGCGGCCGAAACACTTCCACAATCACTTTCGGCTAGTTCTGACGCCGAGATCTTCGCCTTCATCCTGGATTGACCGATGTCGTCACACGCTGGTTTACCCGCATCGTTCCGGATGCTGTTGCGCAGGTTTGGGCGCAACCGCAGTGCCTCCGCTGCCGTGCAGTTCGCGTTCATCGCACCCCTGTTCTTCGGTCTGTTGTTTTCGATCATCGAAACCGCGCTGATGTTCTTCGCGGGCCAGGTGCTGGAGACCATGACCCAGGATGCCGCGCGCACGGTTCTGACCGGGCAGGCGCAAAACGCATCCTACGGGTCGTGGACGAATTTCAGGGATCAGGTTGTCTGCAAGACGCCCCCCGTGCTGTTCACCTGCAGCGGCATCTATGTCGACGTTCAGAGCTACGCGTCTTTCCAGACCATCAGCATGGCCAGCCAGATCGACGGCACCAAGAGCTTCATCAACAACATGCAGTACAACCCCGGCGGGTCCGGCAGCATCGTCGTCGTGCGGCTGTTCTATCAATGGCCGACCTTCGTGACGGGGCTCGGCTTCAATCTCTCGAATCTGTCGAATGGCACGATTCTGCTGTCGGCGACGGCGGCGTTCAAGAACGAACCTTACTAGTGCGGTGGATTTGAAGTTCCCGTCGGTTGCCGCCGGGCTCGCCTCACGGGAGGCTTCAAATTCAGGACCGCACTCGAATCATGGACTTGCCAGTGCTCCTTTGCTTCCGAAGTTCGCAAATGAGCAAGCCGCAGATGCTCGCGAACTTCGGAAGCGGAGCTCCAGAGCTCGATCCGGACGAATGTTGAGGATAGGTCGATGCGATCGATATCGAAGATGTGGTTTCGGTTGACGCGCGCGGCGCCAGATCTTCTGGCGGACCGGCGCGGGATGGCGGCGGTCGAGTTCGCGTTCATCCTGCCGGTCATGATGGTGATGCTGTTCGGCACCGTCGAGTTCTCGTCCGCGATCGCGATCGATCGCAAGATCACCTTGATGTCGCGGACGCTGTCGGACCTGACGTCGCAGGCGACGACGGTGGCGGACAGCGATCTCACCAATTTTTTCACTGCCAGCATCGCGATCATGTATCCGTATCCGTCGACGCCCACCAACGCGCGGATCTCGGAGATCTACGTCAATGCCTCGAGGAGAGCGACGGTCCAGTGGAGCAAGGCCGCAACCGTCAGCAGCGGCGCGACGCAGGCCACGCTGACAACCTCCACCCGCAACGCGTCCGATGACGTCACGAGCCTGGTGCCGTCTTCGCTGCTCGTCGCCAATACCTATCTGATCCTCAGCGAGGTCAGTTATCTCTACGTGCCGACGGTCGGCTATGTGTTGGCGAAGGCCGGGATCACGATGGGCGATTCCGCCTTCACCCGTCCGCGTCAGTCGACCTGTGTGTATTACCCGACTGCCGGCTCGACTTGCCCGACCAGTTGATCCTGGTCGCCTCCGGGATCGCGCAACATCGCGCTGGCATCATGGCTGCGCGAGTTCGACCCGCGTGAGAGCTCGAAAGAGACCGTGCAAAAACAAAAAGGCCGCGCAGTCAGCACGGCCTCTTCACTCATTCGATCGGATTGTCCGGGTTTAACCCGCGAACATCGTCAATTGGCGGCGCGTAGATTATCGGCCGACGATTTGCCAGAGCGACGATCCGCCACGATCTCGTAGGAGATCTTCTGGCCTTCACGCAGCGTTCCGAGCCCGGCGCGCTCCACGGCGCTGATATGAACAAACACATCGTTGCCGCCGTCATCCGGCTGGATGAAGCCGTAGCCCTTGGTTGCGTTAAACCACTTCACGGTTCCCATGCTCACGGGATAGTCCCTTCTCAGATATATAAAGCGTAACCCACTCGCGTGGGCTGGTGAGATCGAATTTTTGGAAGGGTCGTCAGCGCCTGAACCGGCTGTACCGGTGGATAGCTAATGTCGTCCGGCCGAAAATCGATTGCTCTTCATGATATTGGAATTATGGCCTCAAAACAATCCTGAGGTGCATGATTTTTTGCGCGGCCCGGGCGGGGGTGCCGGGGCCGCGCAAAGGGAGCCTTACCTGCGACGAAATTGCCCACCGCGCGGAGGTGCGCCTCGCGGAGGTGCGCCGGCGGAGGCGGGGCGCTCGTCCTTGTGACGGAAAATGAGCCGGCCTTTTTCGAGATCATAGGGTGACATTTCGACCGTGACACGGTCGCCTGCCAGCGTTTTGATCCGGTTCTTCTTCATTTTCCCGGCGGTGTAGGCAACGATCTCGTGCCCGGCATCGAGTTGCACGCGATAACGCGCGTCGGGGAGGATTTCGGTGACCAGTCCTTCGAACTGGATCAGCTCTTCTTTAGCCATGGTTCTCTCCAGATCGATCGACGGCTAGCTTGGCTGCTGGTTGCGGTTCGGGCGCTTCTGCGGCTGGCTTCCGCGGTGCAAAAAGGCGACGCCTTGGATTCCTTCGGCGTTGCCGCCGCCTTTCGGCGACCGCTGCGGCTCCTGACGGTTGCCGTGCAGGGCGCCACTATTACCACCAGGACGGCGGCGACGGCGAGGGCCTTTCGCGCCCGGCGCGGTCGCTTCATTCCCGCGTGCCGCGTGGGGCCTCGCTCCCGGCCGTCCACCGTTGCGCTGCTGCGCCGGCGCAGCCGCCGGCTCCCGATGTCCCGGCGTGCGGCTGTCCTCGCGCGGCAGCGCGATGCGGATCAGTCGCTCGATGTCCCGGAGATAGCCCATCTCTTCGGCGCCGGCGATCAATGAGATCGCGGTGCCATCGGCGCCCGCGCGGGCGGTCCGGCCGATGCGGTGGACGTAGGTCTCGGGTATGTTGGGCATATCGAAGTTCACGACATGGCTGATGCCGTCGACATCGATGCCGCGGGCGGCGATATCGGTGGCAACCAGGGTGCGGATCTCGCCGGTGCGGAACGCGGCCAGAACCCGCTCGCGGTGGTTCTGCGACTTGTTGCCATGGATCGCGTCGGCCGGGATGCCGGCCCTCACGAGCCCCTTCACCACCTTGTCGGCGCCGTGCTTGGTCCGCGTGAACACCAGTGCGCGGTTGACGGGTTCCTGCTTCAGGAGTTGCGCCAGGAACGTCGGCTTTGCGGAATGGTCGACCTGGATGATGCGCTGGGTGATGCGCTCGACGGTGGACGCTACCGGCGTCACGGCGACCCGTGCCGGATCGCGCAGCATGGCTTCGGCGAGTTCGGCGATATCCTTCGGCATGGTGGCCGAGAAGAACAGCGTCTGCCGCTTGATCGGCAGTTTCGCGACGATCTTCCGGATGTCGTTGATGAAGCCCATGTCCAGCATGCGGTCGGCCTCGTCGAGCACGAGGAACTCGACCTGGTTGAGCTTCAACCCGTTGCTCTGCACGAGATCGAGCAGGCGGCCGGGCGTGGCCACCATGACGTCGAGGCCCTGCATCGCCGCGCGGACCTGGCGGCCCATCGGGACGCCGCCGATCGCCAGCGCGGAGGCGAGGCGGAGATGGCGGCCATAGGCGTTGAAGCTGTCGAGGATCTGTCCCGACAATTCGCGGGTCGGGCTGAGCACGAGGACCCGGCAGGTCTTCGGTTGCGGCTTGATGCGGTTCTCCAGCAGGCGGTGGAGGATGGGGAGGGCGAAGGCCGCCGTCTTGCCGGTGCCGGTCTGGGCGATCCCAACGACGTCACGGCCAGCGAGGGCGAGGGGAATGGTTTGGGCCTGGATGGGGGTGGGCGTGAGGTAGTTTTCTTCCTTGAGCGCACGCGAAATGGGATCGGCAAGGCCGAAATCCTGAAAGGAGGTCAAAAGGTGGGTTCTTTCCATTATGAATGGCAGGCGCCCGGCGGTTGGAGCCAGGAGCGCGCGGGGTGTCGAAGGACACCCGCGTGTTTGGGGCGTCGGTTGTTGTCAGCTGAAAGGGCAAGCCAGAAGCCCGTTTGCAGGGCTAAAGAACACGCGGCTCGCGACGACCGGACAATTCGTCAAGGTCTTGAGTATCATATGGAACGTAAACGCGGCACTTTCAAGGTGAAACTGGGCGCACCACCAATTCGCTGCCGGTTTGGACACATTGCGGGTTGGCCCACGGTATTTCCGCTGCTGCAAAATTAGACAAAAGTCCATATTTGCCCAATTATAAGGCTTATTGCCGTCTTGGCATACACTTTATTAGCATAAAAAATAGGCATTCACGAATTGCGCAAGTTCGCCGAGAGGTAAGATTCTGAATGAGAATCAGTGGGTTGCCTGGCTCACCCCCCGTGGCATGGTTCTTGCGATTCGCATGACGCAGGCGGCCGTGGGGCCGTATCGCAGCGTCTAACGCCTGCGTCAGGGAGATGACACCTCATGCTTACGAATTTGACTCACGATATAGCGACGCGGTTCACGCGCCGTCGCTGGCTGGCGGCCACCGCCGGCCTCGTTCTCGGCTTGGCCACGTTCTCGGGAGCAAAGGCTGCGGACGACACCATCAAGGTGGGCGTGCTGCATTCACTGTCGGGAACGATGGCGATCAGCGAAACCACGCTGAAGGATACAATTCTCTTCCTGATCGACGAGCAGAACAAGAAGGGCGGGGTGCTCGGCAAGAAGCTCGAGGCCGTCGTCGTCGATCCCGCCTCGAATTGGCCGCTGTTCGCCGAAAAGGCGCGTGAACTGATCACCAAGGACAAGGTCGCGGTCGTGTTCGGCTGCTGGACCTCGGTGTCGCGCAAGTCGGTGCTGCCGGTGTTCAAGGAGCTCAACAGCATCCTGTTCTATCCCGTCCAGTACGAGGGCGAGGAGAGCGAGCGCAACGTGTTCTACACCGGTGCCGCGCCGAACCAGCAGGCGATCCCGGCGGTCGACTATCTGATGAAGGACGAAAAGGTGAAGCGCTGGGTGCTGGCCGGCACCGACTACGTCTATCCGCGCACCACCAACAAGATCCTGGAGGCCTACCTGAAGTCGAAGGGTGTCGCCCAGGACGACATCATGATCAACTATACCCCGTTCGGTCATAGCGACTGGCAGACGATCGTCGCCGACATCAAGAAGTTCGGTTCGGCGGGCAAGAAGACGGCGGTGGTCTCCACCATCAACGGCGACGCCAACGTGCCGTTCTACAAGGAACTCGGCAACCAGGGCATCAAGGCCAAGGACATTCCGGTCGTTGCGTTCTCGGTCGGTGAAGAAGAACTCGCCGGCATCGACACCAAGCCGCTGCTCGGCCATCTCGCCGCGTGGAACTACTTCCAGTCGATCAAGACGCCTGAAAACGAGAAGTTCATCAAGGCGTGGCAGACCTACACCAAGAACCCGAAGCGCGTGACCAACGATCCGATGGAAGCGCACGTCATCGGTTTCGACATGTGGGTCAAGGCGGTCGAGAAGGCCAAGTCGGTCGAGGCGGACAAGGTGATCGACGCGCTGCCCGGCATCGAAGCCAAGAACCTGACCGGTGGCACCTCGAAGATGCTGCCGAACCATCACATTACCAAGCCGGTCTTCATCGGCGAGATCAAGGGCAATGGCCAGTTTGACGTGGTCTGGAAGACCCCGGGCCTCGTCCCCGGCGATGCATGGTCGAAGGAACTCGAAGGCTCCAAGGACCTGATCGGCGACTGGGTCGGCAAGAAGTGCGGCAACTACAACACCAAGACCAACAAGTGCGGCGGCCAGGGGTCCTGATATCCCGCCTGGCGAATTCGGGCTAGCCTGTTCAAGTTAGCCGATCCAAGATCGGAGAAGGCGGTGAGTGCCGCCTTCTCCACTTCTCCTGCCGGGGTTCTCCAGTGCTCGCTTTCTTTGACGTGCGCCTTCGTGCGCTCGCTTTGTCGGTCTTTCTCGTCGTCTTCGCGTTGCCGGCCTTGGCCGGGCCGTTCGAGGATGCTGTCAGCAAGTTTGCCAATGACGACTTCTCCGATACCGACGAGGCCATAGGCGAGATCGCCACATCCGGACATCCGCAGGCGTTCGCGATCATCAGCGCGCTGCAGGATGGTCGCCTGATGGCCGACCCGGACACCAAGAAGGTCTATCTCACCCAGCCCGACGGCAAGGCGATCGACGCCGCGACCGGGGCCGCCGTAGACAAGCTGCCGGACAGCGCGGAGGCCGTGCGCCTCAACAATCGCCTGCGCCGCACCGTGGAGGCTGCGCTCGGCGGCCTGACGCTGCTGTCGCCGGATCCGGCCAAGCGCGTCGAAGCCGCGCAATCGGTGTTCAAGACCCACGATGCGGCGATGCTGCCGGTGATCGACGGTGCGCTGGCGAAAGAAACCAACAAGGCCGCAAAGCTCGCCTTCACCGAGGCGCGGGCGGCGATCCTGCTGTTCAAGGAAGATGCCACCGACGCCGAAAAGATCGAAGCCATCGCGACCATCAAGGCCCGTGGTGATCAGGAGGCTCTCGCGCTACTGACCGGATTGGCGGGTGCCGATCAATCGATTGGCGTTGCCCGTAGCGCCGCCAGTGCGACGAAAGCAATCCAGAGCCGGCAGAGCCTTTGGTCGGTCGCTCAGAACACCTGGTACGGCCTGTCGCTCGGCTCCGTGCTGCTGCTGGCGGCGATCGGGCTGGCCATCACCTTCGGCGTGATGGGCGTCATCAACATGGCGCATGGCGAGATGGTGATGATCGGGGCCTACGTGACCTTCGTGGTGCAGGACGTCATTCGCACCGGCTATCCTGCCCTGTTCGATTACTCGCTGCTGATCGCGGTGCCGCTTGCCTTCATCATTGCCGGCGCCATCGGCGTGCTGATCGAGCGCACCATCATCCGCTTCCTCTATGGGCGGCCGCTGGAGACCCTGCTGGCAACCTGGGGCCTCTCGCTGGTGCTGCAGCAGGCGGTGCGCACCATGTTCGGTCCGACCAACCGCGAAGTCGGCAATCCCTCCTGGATGTCGGGTGCGTTCGAACTCGGCCAGATCACCATCACCTATAACCGGCTGTGGATTCTCTGCTTTACCATGGCGGTGTTCGTGATCCTGCTGGCAATGTTGCGTTACACCGCCCTCGGCCTCGAAATGCGCGCGGTCACCCAGAACCGCCGCATGGCGGCCTCGATGGGGATTGCAACCTCGCGGGTCGATGCGCTGACTTTCGGCTTAGGCTCCGGCATCGCCGGCATTGCCGGCGTGGCGCTCTCCCAGATCGACAACGTCAGCCCCAATCTCGGCCAGAGCTACATCATCGACAGCTTCATGGTCGTGGTGTTCGGGGGCGTCGGAAACCTGTGGGGTACGCTGGTCGGTGCCTTGACGCTTGGCATCGCCAACAAGTTCCTCGAACCGGTGGCGGGAGCCGTGCTCGGCAAGATCGCCATTCTGGTTCTGATCATCCTGTTCATCCAGAAACGGCCGCGCGGCCTGTTCGCGCTCAAGGGACGGGCGATCGAAGCATGATGCCGCATGTCCTCACACGCACGCTGGATCGCAGCGCGACGGTCTTCCTGTTGATCGTGGCGGCGGTCGGCGTGCTGCTGCCGCTGTCCAACCTGTTGCTGCCGGAAGGCTCGATCTTCCAGGTGCCGACCTATCTGATGGCGCTGTTCGGCAAATACGTTTGCTATGCCCTGCTGGCGCTGTCCATCGACCTGATCTGGGGTTATTGCGGCATTCTCTCGCTCGGCCATGGCGCATTCTTCGCTCTCGGTGGCTACGCCATGGGCATGTATCTGATGCGCCAGATCGGCAGCCGCGGCGTCTATGGCAATCCGCTCCTGCCGGACTTCATGGTGTTCCTGAACTACAACAAGCTGCCCTGGTACTGGTACGGCTTCGACATGTTCTGGTTCGCCGCCCTGATGGTGGTGCTGGTGCCGGGCCTGCTGGCGTTCGGCTTCGGCTGGCTCGCCTTCCGGTCCCGCGTCACCGGCGTCTATCTCTCGATCATCACGCAGGCGATGACCTACGCCCTGCTGCTCGCGTTCTTCCGCAACAATTTCGGGTTCGGCGGCAACAACGGCCTGACCGATTTCAAGGATATCCTCGGCTTCAACGTGCAGGCCGCCGGCACCCGCGCCGCCTTGTTCACGCTGAGCTGTCTCGCATTGATCATCGGCTTCCTGGTCTGTCGCGCGGTAGTGACCTCTAAGCTCGGCAAGGTCCTGATCGCGGTGCGTGACGCCGAATCGCGCACGCGCTTCCTCGGCTACCGGGTCGAATCCTACAAGCTGTTCGTGTTCACGCTGTCGGCCTGCATGGCCGGCGTCGCCGGCGCGCTCTACGTGCCTCAGGTCGGCATCATCAATCCCGGCGAGTTCGCGCCTGGCAATTCGATCGAAGCGGTGATCTGGGTGGCGGTCGGCGGCCGCGGCACCCTGATCGGCGCCGCCCTGGGAGCGGTCGTCGTCAACTACGCCAAGACCGTCTTCACGTCGGGCGCGCTGGCGCCGTACTGGCTGTTCATGCTGGGCGCGCTGTTCATCCTGGTGACCTTGCTGCTGCCGAAGGGCATCATCGGCACTTTCAACGCCTGGTGGGAGCCGTGGAAGGCGGGGCGTATCCTGACTTCGGACGCCGCGGAGAGCGCCGCGGCCGAAGACGGCGTCAGCAAACCCAAGATGGCGGAGTAGGCGCATGACCGTGATCGACACGCCGGTTGCCGGACACTCCGCCGCCGAGGCGCTCGCTGCCGCGGCGCGCGCCGCCGAGATCAGGCAGAAACGCATTACCTCGGCGCTGCTGTATCTCGACGGCGTGCACGTCTCGTTCGATGGCTTTCATGCCATCAACAATCTGTCGCTGGTCCTCGAGCCCGGCGAAATGCGGGCCATCATCGGCCCCAACGGCGCCGGCAAGACCACGATGATGGACATCATTACCGGCAAGACCAAGCCGGACGAGGGCGACGTCTATTTCGATGGATCGGTGGATCTGACCCTGCTCGACGAGACCCGGATCGCCGAGCTCGGCATCGGGCGGAAATTCCAGAAGCCGACCGTGTTCGAAAGCCAGACCATCGAGGACAATCTCCTGCTTGCGCTCAATGTCGATCACAGCGTCAGGGGTACGCTGTTCTGGCGGGGCAGCAAGGCCGAATCCGAACGGATCGAGCGTGTGCTGGAAACCATCCGCCTGACCGGGGCGCGCAATCGCCTCGCAGGCAGCCTGTCGCATGGCCAGAAGCAGTGGCTCGAAATCGGCATGCTGCTGGCGCAGGATCCGAAACTGCTGCTGGTCGACGAGCCGGTGGCCGGAATGACCGACGTCGAAACCCACCAGACCGCGGAACTTCTCAAGGAAATCAACCGCCACAAGACCGTGATGGTGGTCGAGCACGACATGACCTTCGTCCGCGAACTCGGCGTCAAGGTGACCTGCCTGCATGAAGGCACGGTGCTGGCGGAAGGGACGATCGACGACGTCTCGACCAACGACCGCGTCATCGAAGTGTATCTGGGGCGCTAGAAGCAAATGTTGAAGGTCGACAATATCAACCTCTATTACGGCGCGGCCCAGGCGCTGCGCGGCGTCTCGCTGTCGGCGGAGCCGGGCAAGGTGACCTGCGTGCTCGGGCGCAACGGCGTCGGCAAGACCTCCCTGCTGCGCGCCCTGGTCGGACAATATCCGATCGCGTCGGGCTCGATCAGCTTTGACGGCACCGATATCTCCGGCCTGAAACCCTATGAGCGGGCGCGGCGCGGCATCGGCTTCGTGCCGCAGGGCCGCGAGATCTTCCCGCTGCTGACGGTCGAGGAAAATCTCAAGACCGGCTTTGGCCCGCTGAAGCGCGAGGACCGCCACATTCCCGACGACGTCTTCTCGCTGTTTCCGGTACTGCAGTCGATGCTTGGGCGCCGTGGCGGCGACCTCTCCGGCGGCCAGCAGCAGCAGCTCGCGATCGGGCGGGCGCTGGTGATGCGGCCGAAGCTGCTTCTGCTCGACGAGCCGACCGAAGGCATCCAGCCCTCGATCATCAAGGACATCGGGCGCGCGATCTCGTATCTGCGCAGTCTCGGCAGCATCGCCATCGTGCTGGTCGAACAATATCTCGACTTTGCCTGCGAGCTCGGCGACAACTTCGCGGTGATGGATCGGGGCGCGGTCAAGTTTTCATGCGATCGCAGCAACCTCGATCCGAAGGAAATCAGCCGCCAGATGGCGCTGTAGCTTGAACTCAGGCGCGCTTGCGGCGGGCGGAGAAGCGGGATGCGGAGCGAGACGCCAAGCGCATCGTCGGCGGTTTTCGCCGCCAACCGCGCCCGTGGCAGCGTGAGCTTCGACGTCCGGGCGCAAGATGGCGTCACCCGTCGTGGCAAGCTGCATGAATCCGGCTCGTTGCGGGTGCGTTTTCCCTCGCCCGAGGGCGCGGGACTCTCGGGCGTGTTCGTCAATACCGCAGGCGGCGTCGCCGGCGGTGACCGGTTCGACGTCGACATCACAGCCGGCGAGGGGACAAGACTGACCCTGACCACGGCCGCTGCCGAGAAGGTCTATCGCGCCGAGGGGCTGCCCGCGCAGCTCAACATCGCCCTGAAGGTCGCGACCGGCGCGCACCTTGCCTGGCTGCCGCAGGAAACCATCCTGTTCGACCGGGCGCGTATTGCGCGCCGCATCGACATCGATCTGGAGGAGGGCGCCTCCCTTCTGCTCTGCGAGATCGTGGTGTTCGGCCGCGCCGCGATGGGCGAGTCCATGCGTGAGGGTGAATTCGTCGATCGCTGGCGGGTGCGGCGCGGCGGCCGGCTGATCCTGGCCGAGACCGTCAGGCTCGACGGCGACATCGGCGCAAAGCTGGCGAGGCCTGCCATCGGCAAGGGCGCGGTGGCGGTTGCGACCGCGCTGATCGTGCCGGGGAATGAGGCGCTGGTGGAGACCATCCGGGAGATCTCGGCCTCGTTCGGCAGCGAGGTCGGCATTTCCGCCTGGAATGGATTTGCAATGGCGCGCTTCTGTGCCCAAGATGCGGCCCGGCTCCGCACCGATGTGATGGCAGTTCTGTCCCGCGCCAGCGGCGAAGGTCTGCCGCGGTTGTGGCTCAATTAGACCAATCGGACATTATCAGAGTGCTCGCATGAATCTGTCTCCCCGCGAAAAGGACAAGCTCCTGATCTCGATGGCCGCCATGGTGGCGCGCCGCCGGCTCGAGCGCGGCGTCAAGCTCAACCACCCCGAGGCCATCGCCATCATTTCCGACTACATCGTCGAGGGGGCGCGCGACGGCCGCACCGTGGCCGACCTGATGCAGGCCGGCGCGCAGGTTCTGACCCGTGACCAGGTGATGCCGGGCATCCCCGAAATGATCCACGACATCCAGGTCGAGGCGACTTTCCCCGACGGCACCAAGCTCGTCACCGTGCACGAGCCGATCAGGTGAGGTCAGTCATTCCGGGATGCGCCGAAGGCGCAGACCCGGAATCCAGAAGTTATTGATCTCGAGATTCCGGGTTGCCCTTCGGGCCCCCGGAATGACGAAGGAGGACAACATGATCCCCGGCGAACTCTTCATCCAGGACGGCGAGATCGAACTCAATGCCGGCCGCAAGACCGTCACGCTGACGGTGGCCAATAGCGGCGACCGCCCGATCCAGGTCGGCTCGCACTACCATTTCTTCGAGACCAACCCGGCGCTGAAGTTCGAGCGCAAGAAGGCCCGCGGCATGCGCCTCGATATCGCCGCCGGCACGGCGGTGCGCTTCGAGCCCGGGCAGACGCGGGAAGTTCAGCTGGTCGCGCTCGCCGGCAAGCGCACCATCTACGGCTTCCGCGGCGACGTCATGGGCAAGCTGTGACGCTCGCCCCGTTGCGCCTGGTTTCCGAGGCCGCCCTGCTCGCGGCGCAACGCCACAGCGGCATGGCGCGCAAGGGGCGGGGCAACGAGCCCTATATCAACCACCTTGCCGAAGTCGCCAATCTGGTCAGCGAGGCGAGTGGTGGCGCGGATGCCGAACTGGTCGCGGCGGGGTGGCTGCACGACATCATCGAAGATACCGCGACTACGCGAGAGGAACTGGCGGACCGGTTCAGCGTGCGCGTCGCCGCTCTCGTCGTCGAGGTCAGCGACGACATGGGCCTGCCCAAGACCGAACGCCGACGGCTGCAGGTGGTCGGCGCCCCGCACAAATCGCCCGACGCCAAGCTGATCAAGATCGCCGACAAGATCAGCAACATCCGCGGCCGCATCGCGCCGGAGCCGAGCGCGGATGAGCACGCCGATCTCGTCGATTATGTCGGCTGGGCCGAGCAGGTGGTCTCTGGATGTCGCGGCGGCAATGCGTGGCTCGACCGGACCTTCGATGAAACGGTGACGAAAGCCAGGAGCACCTTGTGAGCACGAAAATCAAACGTTCCGTCTATGCCGACATGTTCGGCCCGACCACCGGCGACAAGGTGCGGCTGGCCGACACAGACCTCATCATCGAGGTCGAGAAGGACTTCACCATCTACGGCGAAGAAGTGAAGTTTGGCGGCGGCAAGGTGATCCGCGACGGCATGGGCCAGTCGCAGGCCACCAACAAGCAGGGCGCGGTCGATACCGTCATCACCAACGCGCTGATCGTCGATCACTGGGGCATCGTGAAGGCCGATGTCGCGATCAAGGAGGGCATGATCTCTGCCATCGGCAAGGCCGGCAATCCCGACATCCAGCCCGGCGTCACCATCGTGATCGGTCCCGGCACCGAAGTGATCGCCGGCGAAGGCAAGATCCTCACCGCCGGCGGTTTCGACAGCCACATCCACTTCATCTGTCCGCAGCAGATCGAGCACGCGCTGATGTCGGGCGTCACGTCGATGCTGGGTGGTGGCACCGGGCCGTCGCACGGCACCTTTGCTACCACCTGCACGCCCGGTCCGTGGCACATGGGACGGATGATCCAGGCCTTCGATGCCTTCCCGGTCAACCTCGGCATTTCCGGCAAAGGCAACGCGTCGCGCCCGGCCGCGCTGGTGGAGATGATCAAGGCGGGCGCCTGTGCGCTCAAGCTGCACGAGGACTGGGGCACCACACCGGCCGCGATCGACAATTGCCTGTCGGTCGCCGACGACTACGATGTCCAGGTGATGCTGCATTCCGACACGCTGAATGAGTCGGGCTTTGTCGAGGATACCATCAAGGCCTTCAAGGGCCGCACCATTCACGCGTTTCACACCGAAGGCGCCGGCGGCGGCCACGCGCCGGATATCATTAAAATAGCCGGCCTGAAGAACGTGCTGCCGTCCTCGACCAATCCGACCCGGCCCTTCACCCGCAACACCATCGACGAGCATCTGGACATGCTGATGGTGTGTCACCACCTCGATCCCGCGATCGCGGAAGATCTCGCCTTCGCGGAAAGCCGCATTCGCAAGGAGACCATCGCGGCGGAGGACATCCTCCACGACCTCGGCGCGCTGTCGATGATGTCCTCGGACTCGCAGGCCATGGGCCGGCTCGGCGAGGTCATCATCCGCACCTGGCAGACCGCCGACAAGATGAAGAAACAGCGTGGTTCGCTGCCGGAGGACAAAAGCGGCAACGACAATTTCCGCGTCAAGCGCTACATCGCCAAATACACCATCAATCCGGCGATCGCGCACGGCGTGTCGAAGCTGATCGGATCGGTGGAGAAGGGCAAGCTCGCCGATCTCGTGCTGTGGTCGCCGGCCTTCTTCGGCGTCAAGCCGGACTGCATCATCAAGGGCGGCTCGATCGTCGCGGCTCCGATGGGCGACCCGAATGCCTCGATTCCGACCCCGCAGCCGGTGCACTATCAGCCGATGTTCGCCGCCTTCGGCAAGTCGCTGACGGCGTCATCCGTGATCTTCACCTCCAAGGCCGCGGTCTCAGGAGGTCTGGCCCGAAAACTCGGCATCTCAAAGACGCTTTATGCGGTGCAGAACACCCGCGATCGTATCTCCAAGAAGAGCATGATCCACAACGGCGCCACGCCTGAGATCGAGGTCGATCCGGAAACCTACGAAGTCCGCGCCGACGGCGAACTTCTCACCTGCGAGCCGGCCGAGGTTCTCCCCATGGCGCAGCGCTACTTCATGTACTAGCCGGGCCTCACGGCCGCCCATGCGCCAGATTTGCATTGGCCCATGCTCTTAACCGCTCACAGTTTGGCGGATCATGCGTTAAGGTCCTCCCGCGACCCAAGACCAAAACAAGAACCGGGAGGATTTTCGTGATTTACGTCGTTGCCACACTGACCGTGAAGCCTGAAACCCGCGCCGAATTCATTGCGGCGGCGACCGCCTGCATCAGGGAGACCCGCAAGGAGCCCGGCAACATCGCCTACGATCTGCATGAAAGCGTGACCGATCCGAGCAAGATGGTGTTTGTCGAGCAGTGGGACAATGCGGATGCGCTGGTGCCGCACCGAGGTACTGAGCACATGAAGACCTTCGGCCGGGTTGCCGTGAAGTGCATGTCGGCGCCGCCGAAAATCGAGGTCATCACCCCCGAAAAGGTCGATGTGCGCTGAACGGGAACGAGAACGGGACAACGATCGATGATCTATGTGATTGCCACCACGCAGGTGAAGCCCGACTCGCGCGAGGCCTTCATCAAGGGCGCCAGGGACTGCATCGCCGCGACCCGCCAGGAGAAGGGCTGCCTGTCCTACGAGAGCCACACCGGCATCAACGACCCCAACCTGTTCGTCGTGGTCGAGCGCTGGGAAAGCCGCGCGGATCTCAATGCGCATGGCAGGGCGCCGCACATGAAGGTCTGGCGCGAATATTCGGCGCCGTTGAAAGTGTCGCCGACGGTGATCGAGATCATCAGCGACGGCAAGGTCGAGAAATTCTGATGGGGACCGTTCGCATGAAGCCTGCGCTTCAAAGCATTGAGTCGAGGGAGTTTCCATGATGCGCGCCGCACACGTCAAGCCGCAGCACAGCTGGAGCGAGGCTGCGGCCGATACCGTCGTGCTCGACTTCGATGACCGGCACCGGCGGCGAATGGCGATGACCGGCACCCGCGGGCTCGAATTCCTGCTCGACCTGGAACAGGCGATCGCGCTGCGTGGCGGCGATGCCCTGGTGCTCGACGACGGCCGCCTGATCGAGGTCGTTGCCGCCCCGGAACCGCTGATCGAAATCAAGGGCCGGGATCCGCAACATCTGGTGCGGCTCGCCTGGCACCTCGGCAATCGCCATCTGCCGACGCAGATCACGGCCAAGGCGCTGCGGATCAGGCGTGATCACGTCATCGCGGAGATGCTGAAGGGATTAGGCGCCCGGATCCTCGACATCGAGGCGCCGTTCGATCCCGAAGGCGGCGCCTATGAGGGTGGCGGCCATGCGCCCGTGGAAGCTGGCGTTCAAGAGCACGCTGCGCACGATCATGCATCGCATGATCACGCTCATGATGATCACCATCACCATCATGACGAGCATTGCGGCCACGACCATCATCGGCATCACGACCACTCCCATGCTCATGACCACAAATGATCTCGTGCCGGTCGATGACCGGCGCGAGATGAGGGATAGCGAAGCGGCGGCGTTGTACCGGCTGATGACATGGCTGTCGCCGGCGTTTCCGGTCGGCGGCTTCTCCTATTCCAGCGGCATCGAATGGGCGGTGGAAGCCGGCGATATCGCCGACGCCGGCATGTTGCGCGACTGGCTCGCGGCGATGCTCGCGGAAGGAGCCGGCCTCTCCGATGGGATCTTTCTCGCCCACGCCCATCGCGCCGTGGAGCATGGCGATGATGTCGCCTTGCGCGAGGTCGCCGAGCTTGCGGCGGCCTTTGTGCCGTCGCGCGAGCGGCAGCTTGAAACTTCGGCGCAGGGGCGGGCCTTCATCGATATCTCGCGGTCCGCATGGTCCTGCGCAGGCCTGGAGCAGGCCATCGCGGAGGCTGGTGGCGCGATCGTTTATCCGGTCGCGGTCGGTCTCGTCAGCGCGGCGCACGGGATTCCACTTGCGCCGACGCTGCATGCCTTCCTGCATGCCTTGACCTCGAACTGGATTTCGGCCGGCGGCCGGCTCATTCCGCTCGGGCAGACCGACTGCCAGCGGCTTCTCGCCGGCCTGGAAGAGGTTGTGGCCGCGACCGCGCGGCGCGCGGTCTCGGCCACGCTCGACGATATCGGCAGTGCGACCTTTCGCGCCGACCTGGCCAGCCTGCGCCACGAGGCGCAATATACGAGATTGTTCAGGTCATGATTGTTATCAACTCGTCGTCCCGGCGAACGCCGGGACGACAAGGACTGAAGGACTCATTGCATGCCAAATTCCCACGGCCCACTTCGAGTCGGCATCGGTGGTCCGGTTGGATCGGGCAAGACCGCGCTGATGGATCTGCTCTGCAAATCGATGCGTGAACGCTACGACATCGCTGCGATCACCAACGACATCTACACCAAATGGGATGCCGAATTCCTGGTGCGCTCGGGATCGCTGACGCCGGACAGGATTGCCGGTGTCGAGACCGGAGGGTGTCCACATACCGCCATCCGCGAAGACGCCTCGATGAATCTCGCCGCGGTGGCCGATATGCGTGCGAAATTCCCCGGACTCGACCTGGTGCTGATCGAATCCGGCGGCGACAATCTCGCCGCGACCTTTTCTCCGGAACTCGCCGACCTCACGATCTATGTCATCGACGTTGCGGCCGGCGACAAGATCCCGTCGAAAGGCGGGCCGGGCATCACGCGTTCCGATCTCCTGGTCATCAACAAGATCGACCTAGCGCCCCATGTCGGCGCCTCCCTGGAAAAAATGGACACCGATGCGCGGCGCATGCGCGGGGCGCGTCCGTTCGTCATGACCAATCTCAAGAAGAGCGAGGGCCTCGACCGCATCATCGCGTTCATCGAGGCCAAGGGCGGGCTCCAGGCGGCGTCCCGCTGAGGCAAGCGACGTGCCTGGAGATCTGAGGTGCCATTCACCGCGAGGGTGGAACAAATTGCGATCCCCTCGGTTATTATTCCCCCGGGTTCTGCTGCGACCAGGCTCGCGGGCAGGCGGGTGCTCCGATTCCGAGGCGCGCAAGCATTTACGGCTTGCTCACGGGCGAACTTCGGAATCAAAGGAGCACTAGCAAGTCTATCATTTGAGTACGGTTCTGAATTCGAAGGTCCCATGACGAGAGTGCAGCGGCAACTGATTTGAAAATCACCGCACCAGTACCGCCAATCCGAAGTTCTAGCGAAGTCCGTAAATGCCGCAGTTGTGCTCCGATCATCGCTCCACCATCATAAACCGTTATAATGAGTCCAGACGGACCGTGATGCTTTATTCACCCTTCCGCCATCCCCGCAGATCTGAGTAAACGAGTGGCTCGGCTGGGCTTTATCATCGGCCTTATCGCATTGATCGGAGCCTTGCTGTCGGGGCTCGCAGCCTATCGCGTCTATGATCAGGAGCAGGCGATCGACCGCATCGCGCTGGCGCGCGCGATCGACGTCCACGCCAGCCTGGTGCAGGACCGCCTCACCGAGCGCGAACTCCTGGCCCGCGTCGCATCCGGACTGTTTCGGGCGCCTTCTCTGGTCAAGGCCAACATGCTCGAGCCGTTGAGGTCGTCGATCTACGCCTTCAAGACCGATTTTGTCGTCGCGGGATGGATCGCGCGGCTCAGGCCCGACGAACTCGCGGCTGCCAGCAAGGAACTGGCGATCGCTGGCTTTCCCAACGCATCGATCCGCACCTATGATGACAAGCCGCTCGATGTGAAGGCGATCGATACTCCGATCGACGTCATGATGGATCTCGAACCGCGCAATGCCGAGACCATGGCGTTTCCGGGACGCAACTACGATCAGCATCCGGCCGTGGGGCCGATGCTCGCCCGCGCACTGGCGGAGGGCAAGCCGATGGCCTCGGATCCGGCGCCGCTATTGCCTGCAGCCGGGTCGATCGGCATTTTCCTGGCGGCCCCTGTCGTGCAGGAGGGCGCCAGGACGCCGGCCGGCTTCGTCACCTTCTCTTACGAACTCGGCTCGCTGATGCTCACCAATGACGATCGCTCGTTGTTTTCGGTCGCATTGAAGGATCCGCGGCGCGCCGATGGCGAACTGATCGCCAACGACCAGGGTATCGTCAACTTGCGGACCGTCGAGCCTGACGGGCCCGTTCCATCGGCGACGCGCACCGTGGCCTTCGGCAATCGCGACTGGTCACTCGGCTATTATGCCAAGACCGGCGCGGTGAGACGTTCCGAACAGGTGGCCGCCATCGCAGCGGTCATCGGTCTTGCGTTGACCGGAATCGTATGTGGCCTGTTCGGTTATGTCGCGTACAACAATCTGAGGCTCAGCCGCGAAATCGAGGTGCGGATCGGGTTCGAGCGACGGTTGACGGCGGTCATCGACGAACTCAACCACCGCGTCAAGAACATCCTTGCCGTGATCCAGTCGATCGTGACGCGCACCTTGCGTCATGGAGCCGACATCGACACCGCGCGTGAACTCCTGATCGGCCGGATCCACGCGATGTCCAACGTGGTCACGCTGCTCAGCGAAAGCCAGTGGCAGGGCGTGCAACTCAGGGGATTGTTCGAGTCACGCGCCATGCCGCATGCCGAACGGATCGCGGTAACCGGCCCGGACATCGCCGTCAGCGCGCGGGCGGCGCAGAGCCTGTCGCTCTTGTTCTTCGAACTGGCGTCGCATTCGGATGAAGGGCTCTCGCTGGTCGGCAAGCACCCGCACATTGTCGCGAACTGGGCCATCACGGGCGAGGAGCCCGACACCGTGTTCGAATTCCACTGGGAAGAATTCAACACCAGCGAGGCGACGCGCCGGCCTGAAAGCGACTTTGGGCTTATTCTGCTCGACCGCGTTGCGCCGGAAGCCCTGGGCGGGACATCGAAGCGGTATTTCACCGATCTCAGTTACGTCTACGAACTCGTCGCACCGATGAGGACGGTCGTCGACATGACCGAGCGCGACCGCACCGAACAGCTCTCGGCCCCGATGAAGTCAAACCGCTAAAGCGACCGGATCGACGAGGTCGCAGAACGACCTATGCCTTCGACGGTCTGCATCGATCTCCACGCCAGCAAAAAGGGCGGCTCCGGGTGGAACCGCCCTCTCTGCTGGCATGGCTGCGAGCAGTATGCCGACGAAAGCCGCGTCTCCCAATTGGGGAAACGGGCTCCTCGCAACATCGGCGAAACCTGCCGACGGAGACGGTGTTCAAAGAAAAACACAGAGAGCGATGACGATTCAAGGAGACGTCATCTTGCTCCGCGATCAGCCGCCGCTGCCTCCCATGACCGCCCGCACGGTCTCATCTGGACCGAAATCCTCGGCGCCATCGACATAGAGCATGGCGGCAAGCTTCGAGCGCGCGCGATTGACGCGGCTCTTGATGGTGCCGACCGCGCAGCCGCAGATCGTCGCGGCGTCCTCATAGGAGAAACCGGAGGCGCCGACCAGAATCAGCGCTTCGCGCTGGTCCTGCGGAAGCTTGTCGAGCGCGACGCGGAATTCTTCGAATTCCAGATGCGCGCTCTGCGCCGGCTGGGTCTTCAGCGTCTTGGCATAGTTGCCATCGGCATCCTCGACCTCGCGCCGCCGCTTGCGATAGTCGGAGCGGAACAGGTTGCGCAGGATAGTGAATAACCATGCCGGCAGGTTCGAACCGGGCTGGAACGAGTCGATATTGGCAATCGCGCGCAACATCGTCTCCTGCACCAGATCGTCGGCGCGATCCGCGTTGCCGCTCAGCGAGATCGCGAAAGCACGCAAGCTCGGAACCGTCGCCAGGATGTCGTCTCGAAGGGAATCAGTGAGAGGCATCAATCCCTCCCGTCGTTGTTGCCGTTGGCGGGTGCGTTTCCGAAATCCTCGGGCGTGACCGGTCCATCCAGCTTACGTATCAGTTCCACGAACCGATCCGGAACCCCCTGCCGCACGACGTCGTCGTACATCGCGCGAAGTTGATGACCGATTCTCGACTGAATCTCGGTGTTAAGTCCACCTGGCTTGCCCGGTACGGCAGTCCTGCTGGCCTGTGATTTTAAATCATTCATGATTCTCTTCCACGGTTTCCCCAAGAGTTAAGTCCCTGTCGTGTCTAGAATTAATTCGATTTCGAGGCCTTTCGAAGGAAGCTAATGCGAAGGCTGCCGAAAAGTTCCATCCAGTCGGGAACTTTTGCCGGGGTCGGGCGTAAACAAAGTCGTCAGGGGAGCCCGGGCCATCCCCTCGCATCTATGGCCCAAGAATTTGGATGGAGTGGGGATGTCCCGATCACAGCTTGTTGCTGAACATTTACCTTTGTTACGGCGCTATGCCCGGGCCTTGGCCGGGAGCCAGGGGGCTGGCGATGCCTATGTGGGGGCGATGCTGGAGGCAATGCTGCAGGATCCCTCTCTTCTTGACGAGCGGTATGGGGCGCGGGCCGGCCTGTTCCGCCTGTTCACTCAGATCTGGAACTCGGTATCGCTGAACGACGATTCCGACGTTCCGACTCTACCGATGCCGCCGGAACGCCGGCTCTCCAACATCACACCGCTGCCCCGCCAAGCCTTCCTGCTGTTCTCACTCGAGGGCTTTTCGGAGGAGGAAGTTGGTTTCATTCTGGGCACTGAAGTCGCCGAGACCCGCCGGCTTGCCGACGAGGCCGGACGCGAACTTGCCGCCGAGATCGCCACCGACGTGCTGATCATCGAGGATGAAACCTTCATCGCGATGGATCTGGAAAGCCTGGTCAAAAACCTTGGCCATCATGTCATCGGCGTGGCGCGTACTCATTCGGACGCCGTGGCGCTCGCCAGAAACAAGAAGCCGGGCCTGATCCTCGCCGACATTCAGCTTGCCGACGGTTCCTCCGGCCTCGATGCGGTCAACGAACTGTTGCGAAGCTTCGAGGTTCCGGTGGTGTTCATCACCGCCTATCCGGAACGCTTCCTCACCGGCGAGCGGCCGGAACCGGCGTTCCTCATCTCCAAGCCGTTCCAGCCTGCGATGGTCTCGGCCGTCGCCAGCCAGGCGTTGTTCTTCCAGCGCAATTCCCGCACGCGGCAAGCGAAGGTCGCGGCGTCCTGAGCTGACATTGCCCGACAAGGCTTACGGCGCGCTCGAAGGGCGCGCCGATTTGTTTGTTCCGGATCAGCAGCCGCGGCAGATGCCATGCAGCCGTTTTTGAAGCGATTGGCCCCGGCGTGTCATTTCGCTTGGCTTACCGGCGTCGGCGCTTTTCACGAAGACAAGCACGGCCTCGAATCTTGCACTGCCGTCCGCCTGTTTCGGCAGGCGGTGGCGGAAAGGTTGCGCGCTTCGGGCAATAGCCGGGGCTGTCTCATCAAGCAGGGGACGCCCGAGCCGAGGGCAAGCGTTGCTTCGCCGCCCTGACGACATGCTTCGGCTGGAACACGATTGTGCTCTCCGAGCGCGGAAACCGTGAACGTGAAAAAGGGCGCGGCTGGCATCACACAGCCGCGCCCCGGATCGCCGGTCAATGGGGCAGGGAATAACCGGCTGCGGTAACAACACACGGCCCGGCCGATCGTTCCTGGATCGCGAAAACCGATTTCAAAAAAAGTGCACGCTGAATTGATGGCCCGTTCGGGAACCTCACGGTGAATGACGACGTTGTTTCGTCAATCGCAGGATGCGAGGAGCGACAGCCATGCCAAATGCCAAGTCAAATACCATGTCGAATACTGGCAAGGGACTCATCGGCGCGCTCGCGATGACGCTGGGCGCTATGGGGGCCGCGCAACTCGCATTCGGGCAGGATCTCGCCGGCAGTTTTCAGTCTTTCACGGCTGCGTCGACGGCTGCGTCGAACTATGATGTCAACCGGTCCGCCAAGACCGATCGCGCTCCGCGCGTGACGACCCCCGCAACGCCGATGCAGACCATCTCGGTGCAACTGAGCGGGTTGACTGCAACCTCGGTCGTCGTGCGCATCCCCGTGACGCAGGACGACCGCGATTCCACGCCGACACCGCTCCTGACCAACTCGGCCCCGAAAAGGCCCGCGGTCGCTTGCGAGCCCGTGGTCAGCGTCCTGACCGATGTCGCCAAGCAGCTTCAGCCAGGACGGTGTGTCACCTGATCGGGACCACGTCGTAACCAAGCATGATGATAGGGCCAAGATAGGGCGACGAAATCATAGGGCGATGAAATCGGAGGGTGGGGGGATCGCGATCGCGCGTTCCCTTTCACTCCGCCGGGGCTTCGTCGGCGGCCGTGTGACGGCTGGCGAGGAAACCGAGAGCCAGTCCGCCGACAGCGAGAATCGGTATCAGCCGTTTCATGCCGATGGCGCGGATCACCTGGAGACCCGTTGCGACAATCATGGGGTCGGTGAGGCCGACGTGAAGCGCGGAGCGCGCCGTGTCCTTGGCCCGTTCCTTGGCTCGCTCCCGGGCGCGGACCTCGATCTGATGCTTGCGGACCATGTAGCTGCCCGCCGCGATCACGGTGACGACGAAGAACAATGCCGCGCCGGCGAGGCAGGCCTGCGTCAGCCCGTATTTTTCCAGCACGACGACAAAGGCGGCGGCACACAGAAACGAGGTCGTGATGAACAGGGCCAATGCGGCCGCTGCCGCGAGCGAGGACAGCCGCAGGGCTGATCCGGCCTGCTCCTTGAAGTCATCGATCAGTCGCTGAAACATCTGAGACCCCTGTTCAATAGATCAGCGGCGCCGACAATCCGCGGCGCCGCCCTCCAGGATAATCGTGCCGAGGGCAGCGACGACGAACTCAGCGACGCCAGGTCGCGCCGATCAGGAAGCCGAGGCCGAGCGCAAGACCAACGGTTGCCAGCGGTCGCTGCGTGATGACCTCCTCAAGGGTCTCCTCGAACGAGGCGGCGGCATCCTGCGCTTTGTCCATCATGGCGCCTCCGCGCTCCGAGGCCTCGTCGAGCGCCGCATCGACGTTGGCGCGGGCCTGCTTGTAACCGCGACGCGCCTGCGTCTTGGCTGTGCCCGCGAACGAATTGAGGGCTTCGGTGATCTGGTCGGTCAGAGCTGCGATATCGGATTTCACGGCGGTCACATCCTTCTCGAGGCGGTCATAATTCGGCTTGCCGGTCAGGTCTTTCAAGGTGGTGTCGGAATAGGTCGATGACATGGAAAACTCCCGGACATTCGTGTCATTTGCTGTTCACAACAACTCCGGGTTGGAGGCGAAGTTCCTTGTCCGGACTAATCAATCGGCCGGCAGTAGCGGCGCATCGTCCGGCACGAGATGTTCTTTTACGATGAGCGCGACGATCAGCAGCGGCGAGGCGAGGAAACTGCCCATGGGCCCCCACAGCCAGGTCCAGAACGCGAGCATCAGGAAGACGGCGAGCGCATTCAGCGCGAGCCTTCGGCCGATGATGGTCGGGGTGATGAAATGTCCCTCCACGAAGGTGAGGCCGGCAAAGGCAAGCGGCGCCAGCAGTCCCGCGCCCAGGTCCGGCAGTGCGACGATGCCGACGATGACCAGCACGGCAAACATCGCGACGGGGCCGATGATCGGGACGAAGTTCAGAGTGGCGGCGAGCGCGCCGAGTCCGGCGGGATTGGGCATGCCGGTGAGCGCGCAGGCGATCCCGGTCGCGATGCCGACGCCGGTATTGATGAGCATCACCGTCAGCAGATAGTTGCCGAGATGAACCTCGATCTCGTTCAGGATACGCAACATTCGCAGTCGCGCGTCGCGATCGCCGAAGGTCATGACCAGCCCCCGGCGCAGGTCCTGCCAACTGGCGATGAACAGGATCAGCGTCGCGAAGAACAGCAGAAACTCAGCGAAGGTCGGCGACAGGAATTCGAGCGTCGGTTGCACCCAGTCGATCTTCGGCATCTGCAGCGTCGCCAGCGCATCGGAGCCGCCCAGCATGGTCTGCAATTGCTGCCACAGCGCCAGCGGCCGGTCGAAGACATGCAGCTTGTCCTTGAGCAGCGACCCCAACTCCGGCAGCCGTGTGCTCCATTCCATCAACGGTGCGGAGATCAACCCCACCATGAAGGCGATGCCGGCGCCGACCGCGACCACGATCAGCAGGGCCGCGACGGGGCGCGGAGTCCGGTGGCGCTCCAGGAAACTCGCGGCCGGCGACAACATGGTCCCGACCACGAACGCCATCACCACGGGGAGGAAAAATGCCTTGGCGACGTAGAGCACGGCGACGAGGCTGATGATGAGGAGCGCAACCAGCGCGATGGCGACGACCTCCGCGCGGCGAATGACAGGCGGCACCTCGCTGCGACTGTCGGGCACAACCGCGCCGGCTGGCGCGTCGGACGGGAGCCGCTCGCTCGGAAGCACACGCACCAAAATTCTCCCGCAAGGATGAAGCCCGCGCCGCCGCAACGATCCAATGCGCGGCGCCTGCACAGGTTCCATCGCGAAACCGCGGGCGCTGAAATCTCGACAACGCCGCAATCGCTTCACGATGCGGAACCAGCTTCGCCTTACTCGCGTTAGGTCAGTCGGAGAACATCGGCAGCGAACATCGCCGCGATGCACTTTCCAATGGGGCCGCACATGAGACAGTTTCGCTTCATCGCTCACATGCCACCGCGGCATGCGCTCCACGCGCGGCTTCTTGCTGGAATGCTGCTCGCGATGCCCATGGTCTTCACAAATGGTGCCAACGCACAGGCGCTGCGCTATGCGCCGACGCAAGACGCCTTCCCGCAGGATTACGTCACGGGAGCGTCGGAGGCTTCGGAGGCTGATGCCGACAGCGTCCTGCCCGAGCGGCTGCGGCGTGCCGTGGTCAGTTTCAATAGCAACGAAGCACCTGGTACCATCGTCATCGATACCGCCAATACCACGCTTTATTACGTGCTCGGCCAGGGCCGCGCGCTTCGCTATGGCGTCGGCGTCGGACGTGAAGGCTTCACCTGGTCGGGCGTCCAGACCATTACCCGCAAGATGGTGTGGCCTGACTGGCACCCGCCGGCCGAGATGATCGCCCGCCAGCCCTATCTGCCGCGCTTCATGGCCGGCGGTCGGGGTAACCCGCTCGGCGCGCGGGCGATGTATCTCGGCTCCAGCGAGTTTCGTATCCACGGCACCAATGATCCCACGACCATCGGCAAGTTCGTCTCGTCGGGGTGCATCCGCCTGACCAATGACGACGTCATCGACCTTGCCAATCGTATCGACGTCGGCACCAAGGTGGTGGTGCTGCCAAAGACCGCGCCGCTGCAGGCGCGGGGAATGCCGATCCGGCCGGCGGCGATGCGGTCGCGCGCCCTGGCGCTGCCGCGGGCTGCGGGCGGCCGGCAGGCGATGAACAGTGATGCCGCGGCGGTCTATTGAGGACGGCCAGCGTCGGGAGACGATCATGATCCAAGGATCGCGCAGCTATCTGGCTCTGGGTTTGATCGTCATCCTGTGCGGGAGTGCACCCGCTATGGCGCAGGCGCAGGACTTCTTCTCGGCGCTGTTCGGCGGTTTGAGCGGTGGCGGGGCTGCAAGGCCGCTGATTCGCATGCCCTTTGCCAACGAGGGCAGTTCGGACGATCGTCCCGGCATGTCGCGACCACGCATCGGTTACGGCGGCGGTCAGGCCTGGTGCGTGCGCACCTGCGACGGTCGCTATTTCCCGATTACCGGTGCGGGGGAGCAGGGGCGCGCGGTCGCCTGCGACAACCTCTGTCCTGCGGGTGAGACCAAGGTGGTTTACGGCAGCAATATCGACAACGCCGAAACCGAAGCCGGCAAGTCCTATTCGGACCTGCCGAACGCCTTCCGCTACCGCACCGAAATGGTTGCAGGCTGCACCTGCAACGGCCGTGACCAGACCGGGCTGGCAGCGGTCAAGATCGAGGACGATCCGACCCTCCGCAAGGGTGACATCGTCGCCGGCGCCGATGGCCTGGTGGTGGCCAACCGCAGCGCCGGAAGGCACACCAGCGCGCTGAATTTCACGCCTGTCTCCGCCGCCATTCAGGCGCGCTATCGCAGTACGCCGGTAGAGGCCACGGAATGAAGTCGCCCGCCGGCTGACCGAGCGGCCCATTGTCGCGAGCGTATGGCGATCACGCCGCCCTGATCTTGCTGATGAAGTCCGTGACCTGGCCGCCAAGCTGCCGGCTTTGGGTTTCGAGCGTTTCGGAGGCTTGTTTCACATTGGCAGCCGCTTCGGCGGCCGTGTCGGCGCCGGCCCTGACCCCGGACATGTTGTCACTGACGTTCTTGGTGCCCTGCGCGGCGAACTGCGTGCTGCGGGTGATTTCCTGCGTGGCGGCGCCCTGCTGCTGCACCGCGGCCGCGATCGCGGTGGCAACCTCGTTGACCTCGCCGATGATGTTGCCGATCACCTGGATGGCGTTGACGGCCTCGCCGGCAACCCGCTGGATGTCCGAGATCTGTTCGGAAATCTCGTCGGTGGCCTTGGCGGTCTGGGTCGCCAGGGATTTGACCTCGGAGGCGACCACGGCAAAGCCGCGTCCGGCCTCGCCCGCGCGCGCCGCCTCGATGGTGGCGTTGAGCGCCAGCAGGTTGGTTTGCGAGGCGATCGTATTGATCAGGCCGACCACCTCGCCGATCCTGCTCGCCGATTGCGCAAGGCCCTGCACGGTGCCGTCGGTCTGCCGGGCCTGATCGACGGCGCGGCTCGAGATCCCGGCGGCGCGCGCCGCCTGCTCGCTGATGTCGTTGATCGAGGCGCTCAATTCCTCGGCGGCGGAAGCCACGCTCTCGACGCTGGTCGAGGCGTCCCCTGAGGCCTTCTGGGTCACCTCCACGCGCGCGTTGGTCTGGCGCGAGACCTCGGACAGGCCCGACGACGTCTGTCGCATCTGGTGGGACGCATCGCCCAGTTGCTGCAGCGTCTGGCGCACCACGCCCTCGAATTCGCTGACGTGGGCCTCGATGGCGCGTTGACGCGCCACGGTGCCGGCATTGTGCTCGCGCTCCTGCTCCTCGATCCTGAGCTTGTCCACGGCCTGCTGCTTGAAGGTTTCGAGCGCACCGGCGAGCGCGCCGATCTCGTCGCGGCGATCGCCGTAGCCGCTGTCGACGGTCAGGTCGCCGGCGGCGACCTTCAGCATGGCATCGCGCATTGCGTGCAGCGGCGTGATGACGCGGCGGCTGACCATCGCCATGGCCCCGCACGTCAGGCCGATGGCCGCCAGCAGCAGCGAAACCTCCACGATCAGCGCGCGCCACGCCGCGCTGCTCTGGGTCACGCTGCGGTCCTTGGCGGCCTCGAGCGCCGCCTCCGCGAGGACGGCCGCGCTCGTCATGCGGCCGACCGAGAGCGGGCTCCATTGACTGCCGGTCATCTCGGTCTTCTCGCCCTTGGCAACGGCGCCGAAGAGGCGGTCGCGCAGGCCGGTATATTGCGGATCGAAATAGGCGGTTTTCGCCGCGGCCATCGCGGTGGACAGCGAAGCTGGCAATTCCATGCCGGATGCGGCCAGTTCCAGCGCGCTCCAGACCGCCTCGATCCCGCCGACGAGCTTGGTGTAGGTCAGCTGAACCTCCGGCGTGACGCGGCCGGCGAGGATCACGTTGCCGATGATCTGCGAAGCCTCGCCCGCGGTGTTGCGCAGGAGCCAGGCCGTCTGCTTGATCGCCAGCAACTGGTCGATCATCGCATCCTGATGATTGATGCTGGCGGCGAGGATCGCGGAGAGCTTGTCGAGCGTCGACAACAGCCCGTCCTCGGTCTGGGTATAGTCCTGGGCCAGCGCGAGACGGCGCGAGGTCTTGGGCTTGACCACCTCGGTCCAGAACTCCGTCTGCTGGGAGGTCAAGAGCTTGGTGAGACGATCGAGTTCGGACACGAGAGCTGGCTGCTGCGGAAAATCGATCGTCGGCAGCAATGCCAGCGCCCGGTCCAGGGCCGGCATCATCGTGGCGCGGATGTCGCGGAGATAAGTCTCGATCTCCGGGCTGATCGGCTGGTCGGCTGTCACCGCCCGCGCGCTGGTGGACCGGTCGGCGCGCAGATTGTTCATCGCCTTGAACACATCGGCCGAGGCGTTCGCGACCCTGACAATGCGGTTTGCCGATTGCAGGCGGTTGAAGGAGTCCCAGGCGCGGAGTGAAAAGCCCGCGATGACGACGAGTGCGGTGGCCAGGATGACGGCCTTGAGCAGCGCCGAGACGGTCAGACGATTGAGCATTGGAGGTCCCCGGAGAACTCCATGCATTTGGCCATCGACAGGTAAAAAACCTTGGTGAACAAGGCCTCCGTAGTAATACGGTGGTGCTGGGGAAAACCCAGCATTCAGGCGGTGTTCCCTGCCGGGAACTTCGCTACGCTGCGGACGTTATGTCATCCGTTACTGACTTTTTAACTCACCGTCAGGGGGCCCCATGCTGGTCAGCGCACTCGTCACGTTCCTCGTCGTTATCCTGATACTCTACCTCATCAACATGCTGCCGATTGACGGCCGCGCCAAGCAGATCGCCCGCGTCGTCGTGATCGTCCTCGGCGTGATCTCGCTGTTGAAATTGCTCGCGGTGTTCTAGCCCTTCCGCGTCATAGCCTGCTCTATCCCCTCATCCTGAGGAGCATCGCGGAACGCGAGGCGTCTCGAAGGATTGAGGCCACAGCCGGGCCTTCATGGTTCGAGACGGCGCGCTACTGCAAGTGGCGTGTGGCGATAGTGCGAACGCGCGCCTCCTCACCATGAGGGTCGTGAGGCGTTGCTTCGGCCCTTCACCCCGCCGCCTTGGCTTCGCGGCGGCGCGCGGTGAGGATGTATTCAGTGTAGCCGTTGGGCTGCTCGCGGCCCTTGAAGACGAGATCGCAGGCGGCCTGGAAGGCTGTGCCGTCGAAGCCCGGCGCCATCGGCCGATACAGCGGATCGCCCGCGTTCTGCTTGTCGACGACGACGGCCATCCGCTTCAGCGATTCCATCACCTGATCTTTGGTGACGACGCCATGATGCAGCCAGTTCGCCAGATGCTGGCTGGAAATGCGTAAAGTGGCGCGATCCTCCATCAGGCCGACGTCGTGGATGTCCGGCACCTTGGAACAGCCGACGCCCTGGTCGATCCAGCGCACCACATAGCCGAGAATGCCCTGGCAGTTGTTGTCGATCTCCTGGCGGACATCGTCGGGCGCCCAGTTCGATTGCGACACCGGAATGGTGAGGATGTCGGAAAGCCTGGCGCGGGGCCCGCCCTTGGCGAGCTCCTGCTGGCGCGCCTGCACGTCGACCTGATGATAATGCAGCGCATGCAGGGTCGCCGCGGTCGGCGAAGGCACCCAGGCGGTGGTGGCGCCGGCCTGCGGATGGGCGATTTTCTGCACCAGCATGTCCGCCATCTTGTCGGGCGCCGCCCACATGCCCTTGCCGATCTGGGCATGGCCGGGCAGGCCACAGGTCAGGCCGTTGTCGACGTTCCAGTCCTCATAGGCCTTGATCCACGCTTGCGCCTTCATGTCGTTCTTGCGGATCATGGGGCCGGCTTCGATCGAGGTGTGGATTTCGTCGCCGGTGCGATCGAGGAAGCCGGTGTTGATGAAGCAGATTCGCCTGGACGCGTTCCGGATGCAGGCCTTGAGATTGACCGTGGTACGGCGCTCCTCGTCCATGATGCCGACCTTGAGCGTGTTCTCGGGCAGCGACAGCAGCTCTTCGACCCGGCCGAACAACTCGCAAGTGAGCGCAACCTCGTCGGGGCCGTGCATCTTCGGCTTGACGATATAGACCGAGCCGGTGCGGCTGTTCCTGATCTTTGAAGAGCCCCTGAGATCGTGGATCGCGAGCAGGCCGGCGACGGCGGCGTCGAGAATGCCTTCCGGAATTTCCGCATCGCTGGCGTCGAGCACGGCGTCAGTGAACATGTGGTGGCCGACATTGCGCATCAGCAGCAGGCTGCGGCCGTGCAGGGTCAGCTCTCCGCCGTCGGGCGTGGTGTAGACCCGGTCGGGATTGAGCGCGCGCGTCAGCGTCTTGCCGCCCTTTTCGAAATCGGCCGAGAGCGTGCCGTCCATCAGACCGAGGGTGTTGCGATAGACCAGCACCTTGTCCTCGGCATCGACGGTGGCGACGCTGTCTTCCATGTCGAGAATGGTCGAGACCGCCGATTCCAGGATGATGTCGGCGACGCCTCCCGCATCGTCCTTGCCGATGATGTGGGTGCGATCGATCCGGACTTCGATATGCATGCCGTTGTTGACCAGCAGGACCGCCGTCGGCTCGGCGGCATCGCCCAGGTAGCCCGCGAACTGCGAACTCGTCTTCAGCGCAGTGGCGTTGCCGCTCTTCAGTTTCACCGCGAGCTGGCCCGCGATCACATGATAGGAGGTGACGTCGGTGTGGCTCGCGGTCGCCAGCGGCACGGCCATGTCGAGAAAGGCCTTGGCCTTGGCGATCACCTTGTCGCCGCGGGCCTTGTCGTAGCCCTTGCCCGCCTCACCGGGATCATGCGGGATCGCGTCGGTGCCGTAGAAGGCATCGTAGAGGCTGCCCCAGCGCGCATTCGCCGCGTTCAGCGCGTAGCGCGCATTGGTCAGGGGCACCACCAGCTGCGGACCGCAAATCCTGCCGATTTCTTCGTCGACATCAGCGGTCTCGACCGCAAGAGTCGCGGGCTCCGGCAGCAGGTAGCCGATCTCCTTCAGGAACGCGGTGTAGGCGTTGATGTCGAAGGCCTTGCCCTTGTTGGCACGATGCCACTCGTCGATCCTGACCTGCAGGCTGTCACGGTGCGCCAGCAGGTCGCGGTTCTTCGGGCCGAGATCCCGGAGGATGGCAGCCAGCCCGGCCCAGAACGCGTCAGGGGCAATTCCCGTCTTCGGCGTGGCTTCCTTGGCGATGAAATCGAACAAAACGGGCGCAATCTTCAGTCCATGGGCGTCAATACGGTTCATGGCAGGCTTTCTCAAAGGGGCGGCGCTCAGGACGCTGCTTTCGGATCAAAAGCAGCAAAAAGTGCGCCAAAGGGGCCGGGTTCACGGCCCTTTTAGCCCCAAAGCCGCGGTCATGAGAAGGGCCCGGGACGCGGCAATTTCGGCCGCTGGCGGCAGCGGGACGGGGGTGATCCCCAGGGACAACCGAGCCGGCCGGCGTGGCGCGTCAAGGCTCCCCCACCCGTCACATCGATCGCTGCGCGCTCGATGTGCCACCGCGCCTTGCTGACGCTCGCAGAGGAGGGATAAGGCAGCGTCACCCGTCGATGCGTCTGCGTCTGAATCAACTGTCAAAGAGCAAGCCTCGCTGTACCAGCGTCATTGCGAGCGTCAGCGAAGCAATCCATCGCGCGGCAAACGGTGAAGGCTGGATTGCTTCGGAGCTCACGCTCCTCGCAATGACGGCGGAATTCAAACATGCAGTTTCGCTCCGCGGCGCGACGCGCCCGAGAGTTTTCCGAAATCTTTCGCCCTTCTTGAAACAAGGGCGCGGGGAATGCCGGGTGCCCAATGCACCCGCAGCCTGGTGTGCGCATAGTGTGAGTTGAGTATGCACACCAGTATTCACAGCGGAGGCACCGGAAACATCCGGCATTCCCCACGCAATGGTTTTACGGCTTATTTCGCGCTCTTCCCGGGGACCAGCTGTGCCCCCGTCATCCGCGCGACGCGTTGGCGTCGTCGCAAACTTAGCGCCAGCATTGGGGCGCCAGAACCACACGGCTTCACCGTCCGCAACGAGAAGCGCTCGTCTCACGCGCCGTCGCGGCCACCGCATCCCACCTCACGTTCATGACGATCGCGAAACGCCCCTCGCATCGAGGCGGGATGGCGAGACTGGTAGCATTCATTTCTGAAAAACGGAAGTAGAATATTTTTCGCGAGGGGGCTGGACAGGAACTCGCGGACGCCGCCCGACGGGCAAATCACGTGGCAGAAGAACGCAAGAAGAGATTGCAGCGCAGTGCTTTCTTGACGTGTTTCAAAGCTTCCGAGGTCCTCACGAAGGTGGGCGTCACAACGATGGTCCTAGGTCCACTAGACGGTACGAAGCGTCAGGGACGCAACAGTAGGTCATGTGACCAGGCAGCCAAATCCCGATTTTGCCCGGGCCTTCCGCCCTTATTGGCACATAAATTGCTCGGTTTGGGCCGTAGAACAATCGGGGAAGCAGACCATGTCGACGATAGCCGCACCAATGGCAGCCGGGGACGCGCGCAAGCCGCTTTACACGTCGCTTTTCGTCCAGGTGCTGGCCGCGCTGGTGCTCGGGATCGTGCTCGGCATGGCCGCACCGGATTTCGCCGTCGGGCTCAAGATCTTCAGCGACGCCTTCCTGAAACTGATCTCGATGATCGTGGCGCCGATCGTCTTCTGCGTCGTGGTGCATGGCATCGCGGGCGCCGGCGACCTGAAAAAGGTCGGACGGGTCGGCGTCAAGGCGCTGGTCTATTTCGAGGTCATGACGACCGTCGCGCTCGTGGTCGGCCTGCTGCTCGCCTATCTGTTCGGGCCCGGCCACGGCATGAACATCGATCCGTCGACACTCGATGCCAAGGCGCTCAACACCTATGCCGACAACGCGCACAAGCTGCAGGGCGGCGGCATCGGCAGCTTCCTCATCAATATCATCCCGACCACATCGTTCGACGCGTTGTCGCGCAACGACGTGCTTCAGGTGCTGTTCTTCGCGATCATCTTCGGCGTCAGCCTGGCGCTGGTCGGCGGCGAGAAGGGCGAGAAGATCACGTCGTTCATCGACGCGGTATCGACCGTGCTGTTCCGCGCGATGGGACTGATCGTGCGGCTCGCGCCCCTCGGCGTGCTCGGCGCGGTGGCTTACACGGTCGGGAAATACGGCGTCGGTTCGCTCAAGCAATTGCTGTCGCTGGTGGCTTTGTTCTACGTATCGCTCGCGGTCTTCGTGCTAGGCGTGCTCGGCGGCGTGATGGCGCTGGCCGGGCTCAACATTCTCAAGTTTCTCGCCTATCTGCGCGAGGAACTGACCATCGTTCTGGCGACCGCCTCCTCCGACGCGGTGCTGCCCCAGATCATGCGCAAGCTGGAACGGCTCGGTGTCAAGGATTCGGTCGTCGGGCTTGTGATCCCGACCGGCTATTCCTTCAACCTCGATGCCTTCTCGATTTATCTGACGCTGGCGGTGGTGTTCATTGCCCAGGCAACAAACACGCCGCTGTCGCTCGGCGACCTGCTGCTGGTGCTCGGCGTCTCGCTGGTCACCTCCAAGGGCGCGCACGGCGTGCCCGGTTCGGCGATCGTCATCCTGGCTGCGACCTTGAACGCGGTGCCGAGCATTCCGGCCATCGGTCTGGTTCTGGTGCTGTCGGTCGACTGGTTCATCGGCATGGCGCGCGCCCTCGGCAATCTGATCGGCAACTGCGTTGCGACCGTCGTCATCGCGGCATGGGAAAACGATCTCGACCACGACAAGGCGCGCCGCGTTCTCGACGGGGCGGAACTGGTCGACGTGACGGCGGGCTGAAGCGAGGCCGCCGCAGCGTTCTGATCGGCGCTGCAGCGGATTTACGCCGCGGCAACCATCTCCCATCGCGCCGCGGGGCGCGGCGGGATCCTCTGTTGGATGTCGTGGACCGCACATTCCCGAAGATCGAAGTAGGTTTCCAGCTCGGCCACCGCGAGTTGCTCCCATTCATCGGCCTGCCGCAACAGAGAGCAGCTCTGGTGGGGACGGAAAGCGGCGGTTCGCCTGTACAGCGAAGCGATCGCGCGGTATCTGCGCACGTTTTCCATGACGGCTTTCCCTGATGTCGGCATGAGCTTTCTCCCCTTTTCGCCTGCGGACTGCCTGCAAAAATGGGCCACAACGATTTTCGATTCGTTAGCGGGCTGGCCCGATTGCTCGAATGGTTTGAAAACGGTTGATGATTTGTTGACGCTGTTTCTCGCCGCGTCGCTGAAGGCGTGATCCGCCACGCCTTGCCCGGTACGCAGGCAAGATAGCGGATTGCAATCCGCACTACGGGCTATGCGCGCCCCTGGGAAGGCCGGCGCAAAAGGCGTCGAGCAGCGCGCGGCCCTGGGGCCAATGTCCCAGTCCGCTTGACGCGTTGATGTGGCCAAGCGCTCCGGCGACGACCAGTCCGCACTGCCATGCGAGCGCGCTCTGCCGGGTGTGGTCGAGCGTGGCGTAGGGGTCGTCGGTGCTGGCAACGATGAGTGAGGGGAATCGCAGTGGCTCGCACGGTGCCGACCCGAACGGCGCGGCGGCGGTCGGAAACCGGCGCCCGTTCGGATCCGGCACCGAGACCAGGAACGCTCCTGCCACCCGGGATGGCGACTGCGACGCCCAGTGCGAGACCAGCAGACAGGCGAGGCTGTGCGCGACGAGCACCGGGGGCTGCCCCCGACCGCCGACCGCGCGCTCGAGGGCCTCCATCCAGTCGTCCAGGTCGGGTTCATCCCAGCTCGCGGGTTGAAACCGGGTGAACCGCGCGTCGGCCTGCTCCCAGGCGGTCTGCCAATGGGCGTGGTCGGAGCCGCCGATGCCAGGCAAAGTGATGATGTCGCGCATATCAGCCTCGTGATATCAAAGGTGAGATACACAGTGTGGCCGATCGCGGCCACGCACGACATGGCAAGTCATCGGTGGCGACGGCTGTCGGCCGATGATTTCAAGGCCGATGCGGGGGACTTGGGTTGGATCGTTCGGGACGCATCGACGGCAAGGATATCGAGATCCTGGAGGCCCTTCAGGCCAACGCGCGCATGCCACTGTCCGAGCTCGGCCGCGCGATCGGATTGTCGCAGCCAGCCATCTCCGAGCGCGTGAAGCGCCTTGAAGAGGCTGGCATCATCGAGGGATACGGCGCGCGGATCAACCCGCGTGCGCTTGGACTCGGCCTGATGGCCATCGTCCGGCTGCGAACCACGCATGAGCATATCAAGACCTGCCTGAAGAGGTTCAGCGAGATCCCGCATATCGTCGAAGTCCACCGCGTCACCGGCGAGGATTGCTTCGTGCTCAAGGTGCTGGTTCCGGCGCCCGAAGACCTGGAGACGGTCGTGGACCGCATCGCCGGCTACGGTGCGGTGACCACGTCGCTGGTCCTGCGCAGCGAACCTCCCCGCGCCATTGCGCGCGGACTGATCAAGCGGCGGGTCAGGTAGAACAAGTGACGGACGCGTGGCCAAGCCGGGCGTCTCGAAGCATGGCGGTTGCACGTCCGTTGTCCGAGGCGATCCGTCGAGACTTATCGCTCGCGCGATGTTCCTTAGAGCCTGACTCGAAATGTAGCCCATGAAATGAGCTGTTTCCCCGTCATTGCGAGGAGCGTTTGCGACGAAGCAATCCATTTCGTCCTGTATACAGGCATGGATTGCTTCGCTGCGCTCGCAATGACGTTCAAACCCTTTGGGCGGTCTACGATCAAGCGCCGTCGCAGCGCGCCCTTATCAGCTGGGCACGATCCGCTCGTTCAGCCGTTGATCGACGATCTGCACCGTGCGGTCGATGTCGGCATTGGGCATGCCGAGCCGATGCGAGATCAGCTTCACCAGCAGGTCGACCCGCTCGATGAAAGGCGCGCCATTGGCCACCGCGCGCGCCGCCGACGAGGGTTTGAGCAGGCTTTCCGCCGCCTTGGCGTATTTCTCGAACGGCACCTGATCCGTGGGGTCGGCACCCAGACGCCGCGCGATGGCATCGACATGGTCATAGATCGACTGCGACAACCCGAGATCGCCATGCACCGCGTCACGGATCGCCTGCGGCTCCTGCAGCGTGATGCAGCGATAATTCCCGGTCAGCAGCATCGACCATTTGGCCAGAGGAACGAACAGCGAATCGAACACCTTGAGTTTCACCGGAACGTCCTGGCCGTCGAGCTTCACCGCATCGATGTCGGCTTCCAGCTCGCGCAGCAGCTGATTGTGTTTCTCGTCGGCAAAGATCGCGGCCTTGAAGTTGGTCGGCAGGCCGACATGCAGGACATTCGCTGCCTCCTCCGGCGGGCGGAAGGCCTGCGGATCGGGCGAGCACAGCGACACCAGGCCGGGCGTGAACCGTTCCCATACCTGGGCATTGGTATACGCCTCCTCGAGGTCCGCGTCCGCCAGCGCCGGGATCCGCTTCAGATAGGGCAAGGGCGGCATGTTCATGATCGACAGGCAAGGCAGCTTCGCCTCGGCGATCCTGATCATCAGAACCCGAATGGTGTGGTTGGTGTATTGCGGCTCCTGCATGGCAAGACCGACCAGTTCATAACGGGAGAGGTCGACGTCCGCCGGCGAGGTTGCATCCAGTGTCCCCGGCAGATCGCGCGAGAAGATCGAGCGGTGCGTCGGCTCGTCACGGAGCTTGATGCGAACTTCGGTGCCCTCGCGATTGATGAGATCCGCGGTCTTCTTCCGACAAACCAGGGTCACGTTGTGACCGGCCATCAGCAATTTCGTCGCGAGCAGTGAGCCATACGAGGCGCCAAGAATCAGAATGCTGCGGGCCATGTTTCCTCTTTCACAGATGATGTCAGAGCGATCTCTGACGCCCCAACCCAAGTTACGCTGACGGTGTCCGTCACCTCAGGCTCCCCGGAGCAGGCCAAGCCTCGACGACTACCGCGCCCTCGGGTGAGCGGCACCGGTGTCTGTCGCAATCGGAAAAGCATTGCAGCGTGGCATACCGTATTTGGAATACCACTCGGCCACTCGGCTGGCAATCGGGGGTAAGGAGGGAATAAAAAGAGAACAAATCCCTTCAAGAGCCTGTGGTAAATTCATTTCTTGGTGCTCGAGGGGTGCGGTTCTTCCTTCGCCAGGCCACGCCTTGGTGACGAGGGCCGTGGTGCGGAGTTGCACTGAAGGCGCGCAGCCGCCATGCCTTGCCGCATGCAAGGTCGTGGCGGATCGCCATTCGCTCTGCCGCGAGACTCAGATATTCGCGCCGAGATCGACGATATCATCGAACAGCACGCCGCGCCTGAGCAGCAGCCGCTCGATCTCGTCGGTGCTCTCGGCGATCGGCCGCGTCGAGGTGTCGAGCGTCAGCTCATTCTGCTGTGGCGGCTGGTAGTCGCTTCCCGTGCCGGTAAACCCGCTCAACTGGCCGGCGCGGGCCTTGGCATAGTGCCCCTTTGGATCGCGGCTCTCGCAAACCTCGGCCGGCGTCGCGACATAGACCTCGTAGAACAGGCCGTCCGCGATGCGCCGCGCCGCCGCGCGATCCTCCGATGACGGTGAGACCGCGGCGACGATGGCGATGTGGCCATTGCGGGCCAGGTGCGTCGCGACTTCGGCGAGGCGGCGGATATTCTCGGTGCGATCCTCAGGCTTGAAGCCGAGATCGCCGTTGAGCCCGGCCCGCAGCGTGTCGCCGTCGAGCAGCAGCGGCGAGCCGCCGCGCGTGAACAGCCGCCGCTCCAGCGCGCGCGCCAAGGTCGACTTGCCGGCGCCGGGCAGGCCCGTGAGCCAGACCACCGCCCCGTTGTGGCGGTAGCGCGCGGCCCGTTCTCCGGCCCCGAGCGCGGATTCCACCGGCACGATGTCGACGGCGCCGCGCCGCCCGGCCTCGATCGACAGCACCAGCCCGCCGCCGGCGATGCGGCCATTGACCTCGATCACCAGCCGTCCGGTACGCGGGTTGTCGCTCACAGGGTCGGCGGCGATCGGCTCGGAGAGCGCGATCTCGATCTCGCCGACATGGTTGCGGGCGATCGCTGACGTCTCCACGCTGGACAGCGCGCCGGGATCGACCGCCTTTTCGATCGCGATCACGGTGGCGCGTGCTTCCCGCGTTCCCAGCCGGACCAGGATCTGCTCGCCCTTGGCGAGCGGCTTGTCATGCAGCCAGAAGATCCGGGCGCGCAGGCGCCTGGTATCGGCAGGCGCCTTGCCGACATGGGCGATGACGTCGCCGCGCTCGATGAACAATTCGCGATCGAGCGTGATCCCGACCGAACGTCCCGCACTCTGGCGGCCCTTGACCGGGGTCACCGGCCAGCTCTCGACGCTGCGGATCTTCGCGATCTTGCCCGCAGGCATGATGACGACCTCGTCGCCGCTGGCGAGGTGACCTGACTCGATGCGGCCGGCGACGATGCGGCGATCGTCGAACTTGTAGATCGCCTGCACCGGCAGCCGCAGCGGCAATGCCTCCAGCGGCCGCGCCGGCTCCAGCGCGTCGAGCGCCTCGACCACGGTCGGCCCCGCATACCAGCCGATCCGCGAGGTGCGCTCGGCGACGCCGTCGCCGTCGCGCGCGGAGATCGGAATGATCGCGGTCGGCTTCACGCCGAGTTCGTTCAGATGCGCGGTGATCTCCTTGCCGATCTCCTCGAAGCGGGCGGCGCTGAAATCGACGCGGTCCATCTTGTTGACGACGATCGCGACCTGCTTGATGCCGAGCAGATGCAGCAGGTAGCCGTGCCGCCTGGTCTGGTCGCGCACGCCTTCGAGCGCGTCGATGATCAGCACGGCGCCATCGGCCTGCGAGGCCCCGGTGATCATGTTGCGCAGGAATTCGGCGTGGCCGGGCGCGTCGATCAGCACGATGTCGCGCGAGCCGGTGCGGAAGCGGATCTGCGTGGTGTCGATGGTGATGCCCTGGTCGCGCTCGGTCTGCAGCGCATCGAGCAGGAACGACCATTCGAACGGCATGCCGCGCCGGGCGCTGACCGCCTTCAGCATCTCGAGCTTGCCCTCGGGCAGGCTGCCGGTCTCGTGCAGCAGGCGACCGACCAGGGTCGACTTGCCGTGATCGACATGGCCGACGATGACGATGCGGACCTGCGGTCGCGTGGTGCCGTTGGGGAGCGAGGGGGCGGCGGTGGGGACGATCATGTTCATGGCTTTGCCTAGCGCTTGCTCGCTTCAGAGATAACCGGCGACCCGCAGCCGCTCGAAGGCGTCTTCGGTCTCGTGGTCGAGCGCGCGTCCGGCGCGCTCGGGCACCTTGGTCTGCTCCAGCTCGATCAGGATCTCGTCGATGTTGGACGCGGTGGAGGCCACCGGATTGGTGATGTCGGCATCGCCGAGCGAGCGATAGCGCTTGCCGTCATGCGCGAGATAGAGCGGAATGATGGGAATGTTCTCGCGCTGGGTGTAGGCCCAGATGTCGGCTTCGGTCCAATGCAGGATCGGATGGATGCGCAGATGCGCGCCCGGCGGCGGCGAGGCGTTGAACTGGTCCCAGAACTCCGGCGGCTGGTCGCGCACGTCCCATCCGCCCTCGGTGCCGCGCGGCGAGAATACCCGCTCCTTGGCGCGCGTCGCCTCCTCGTCGCGGCGGATGCCGGCGATCAGCCCGTCGAAGCCGTGCTTGGCCAGTGCGAGCTTCAAGCCTTCGGTCTTGCGCGCCGCGGAGCGCGCCGCGGGCGGCAGGGTCGGATCGACGGCGTCGATCGGCGGGCACAATTCGCGTCGGAGATCGAGCCCCCATTCCGCGGCATAGCGGTCACGGAAGGCGTACATCTCGGGAAATTTCTTGCCAGTGTCGACGTGCATGGCCGGGAACGGGACGCGGCCGAAGAAGGCCTTGCGCGCCAGCCAGATCATCACATTGGAGTCCTTGCCCAGCGACCACAGCAGCGCCAGCTTCTTCAGCCGCGCGAACGCCTCGCGCAGGATGTAGATGCTCTGCGCCTCGAGCGCGTCGAGGTGATCCATCGCTCCGGGTTCCACGGGCATCTGCGGCATGGAAGATGCTTGGCTCAAGCCCAATAGAGTGGGGGAGGGATTGGGGGAGGGATTGGTGGATTTCGTGTCGAGAAGATGCATCTCTCAGCCCTCACCTATGGAGCAGAAAATTCCAAATTTGTTGCGCTGCATGGAAGAAAATAAATTTCTCTATTCAGCGCTTGCAAGACAGATAAATAGAAAATAATTCCAGTCAACCCCACAAACGGGGAAGGCGAGTAACGCATGCGATTCCTGCCGGTATTTCTCGATCTGCAGGCTGGCCCGGTTCTCCTGGTCGGCGCGGGCGAGCTCGCGCGTGCGAAACTGCGCGTGTTGTCCGCAGCCGGCGCGCGGGTCCGCTGGTACGCGACCGACGGCCATCACGATATCTCCGGGCTCGGTCCGGTCGAGGCTGAACGAATAGAGCGCGCCGCGGGCGATCCGCTGAGGGCCGAGCTTAATGGCGTGATCGCCATCCTCTGCGCGGGCGCCGGCGACATCGGCGTGGCGATGTCGGTTCGCGCCAGGTCGGTCGGCCTGCCCGTCAATGTCATGGACGACCTTGATCATTCGACCTTCATTTTTCCGGCGATCGTCGATCGCGGCGACGTGGTGGTGGCGATCGGCACCGGCGGCACTTCGCCGGTGGTGGCGCGCCGCGTGCGCGAGCGCATCGAGGCGCTGCTGCCGGCCAGAATAGGTGATCTCGCCGGCTTCATTGGACGCTTCCGCACATCGATCGCGGCGCGGCTTCCCGAGATGTCGCTGCGGCGCAGGTTCTGGGAGCGGGTGGTCGACGGGCCGATCGGCGCGCTGGTTTTGGCTGGGCGCGAGCAGGACGCCGAAGCCGCGCTCAACGAGATTGATGATCCCGAAGCCTTCGCCGCGGCCCGCATGGGCGGCGCGGACGGCAGTGTGACACTGGTCGGCGCGGGGCCGGGCGATCCGGACCTGCTGACGATCAAGGCGCTGCGCGCGCTGCAGGACGCCGATGTGGTGTTTTATGACGAACTGGTGTCGCCCGAGATTCTCGACCGCATCAGGCGCGATGCCGCCCGCGTCCCGGTCGGCCGCCGTGTCGGCCAGCCGGGCATCGGTCAGGCGGCAATCAACCGGCACTTGATCGAAGCCGCGCGGCAAGGCCAGCGCGTGGTGCGGCTGAAGGGCGGCGACGGCTTCGTGTTCGGCCGCGGCGGCGAAGAGATCGACGCGCTGCGCGACGCCGGCATTTCCTGTTCCGTCGTGCCCGGGATCACCGCGGCTATCGGTGCCGCCGCGCAGTTCGAGGTGCCCCTGACCTATCGCCGGGAGGCGCTGCGCATCACGTTCCTGACCGCGCACAAGGCTGAGGATGCCGGCAACGTCGACTGGTCGGCCCTGACCGACACCCGGATGACCGTGGTGGTCTATATGGGCATGACCGCGGCGCCGGCGGTACGCGCCGGGCTGCTCGCTGCGGGACGTTCGCCGACAACGCCGGTCGGCGTATTTTCGAAGGTAACGCGGCTGGATGCGCAGTCCGCCGTCGGCAGCCTGGATCAATTGCCCGAGCTGGTCGCAACCATCGACGGCGGGCCCGCCATTCTCATCATCGGCGATGTGGTCGCGCATTCCGCGCCGTGGCGCCAACGACATCTCAGTCAAACCGTTTCGCAAACCATCTCGCAACTCCTGGAAACTGCCCAATGACCTCTCCTCTGCAGCAGAAAATCAAGATCACGGGCCCCTCGATCGTCACCGCCAACCGCACCGCGGACGGCGCGGTGATCTACCGGACCGCCGCGAAGGACTGGTCGACGGAACTCGGGCGCGCCGCGATCGTGCGCGCCGCCGACGAGGCGCGGGCGCTGCTGGCAGAGTCTGTGGCCGACGATCTCGGCGCGGTCGGTCCCTATATCGCGCCGGTCGAGTTGTCCGACGGCGCGGTCAAGCCCGGCAATCTGCGCGAGCAGATCCGCCTCTCGGGCGTCACCATCGGTCTTCCGGTTCAGGCTTAAGGACTGCCCTCGCATGTATGCCTATGACGAGATCGACCGCACGCTGGTCAACGAGCGCGTCTCCGAATTCCGCGATCAGGTGAAGCGCCGCCTCTCCGGCGAACTCACCGAGGACGAGTTCAAGATGCTGCGGCTGCAGAACGGCGTCTATCTGCAGCTGCACGCCTATATGCTGCGCGTCGCCATTCCCTATGGCACGATGTCGTCGCAGCAGTTACGCAGGCTCGCCCATGTGGCGCGGCGTTACGACCGCGGCTACGGCCATTTCACCACGCGGCAGAACATCCAGTACAACTGGATCAAGCTCGTCGATCTGCCGGATGCGCTGGCCGATCTCGCCGAAGTCGGCATCCACGCCATGCAGACCTCGGGCAACAATACCCGCAACGTCACCTCGGACCAGTGGGCCGGCGTCGCCCCCGGCGAGATCGAGGATCCCCGGATCTGGGCCGAGCTGCTGCGGCAATATACGACCCTGCATCCGGAATTCTCGTTCCTGCCGCGCAAGTTCAAGTTCGCGATCACGGCCTCCGCGCACGATCGCGCCGCGATCAAGATCCACGATATCGGGCTGCGCCTGCACAAGAACGCCGCCGGCGAAACCGGCTTCGAGGTGCTGGTCGGCGGCGGTCTCGGCCGCACGCCCTTCATCGGCAAGACCATCAAGCCGTACGTCGCGGGCCGCGATCTGCTCAGCTATGTCGAGGCGATCCTGCGCGTCTACAACCAGTATGGCCGCCGCGACAACATCTACAAGGCGCGCATCAAGATCCTGGTGCATGAGCTCGGCATCGAGAAATTCGCGCAGGAAGTGGAAGCGGAATGGCAGGAGATGCGCGACGGCGCGCTGGTGCTGGACCACGAGGTCGTCGAGGACATCCGTTCGCGCTTCTTCTATCCGGCCTACGAAAAGCTGCCGCACATGCCCGACGAGCTGAAGAAGGCCGCGCACGATGCGAAGTTCGAGGCCTGGCGCAAGAACTCGGTGTCCCCGCACAAGGAGCAGGGCTACGCCATCGTGACCATCTCCCTGAAGCCGGTGGGCGGGCCGCCCGGCGATGCCACCGCCGAGCAGATGGATGCGCTGGCCGATCTCGCCGATACCTATTCGTTCGGTGAAATCCGCGTCGGCCATGAGCAGAACCTGGCGCTGCCCCACGTTGCGCGGCGCGACCTGCCGGCGCTGTGGAAGGCGCTCGACAAGCTCGGCCTGGCGACGCCGAACGTCAATCTGGTTACCGACATCATCGCCTGCCCGGGGCTGGATTACTGTTCGCTGGCGAATGCGCGCTCGATCCCGATCGCACAGGAATTGACGCGGCGCTTCGCCAATCACGAGACCGCCAATCTGATCGGCCGTCTCCACATCAACATTTCTGGCTGCATCAATGCCTGCGGCCATCACCACGTCGGTCATATCGGCATTCTCGGTGTCGAGAAGAACGACGAGGAATTCTACCAGATCACCATCGGCGGCCGCGCCGACGAGAAGGCCGAGCTCGGTCATCTGATCGGACCCGCGGTGCCCTATGGCGACGTCGCCGACGTGGTCGAGGACATCGTCGAAGCCTATCTCGCGCTGCGTGCGCAGCCGGACGAACTGTTCGTCGACACGGTCAAGCGTCTCGGCGTCGAACCATTCAGGGAGCGCGTTTATGCCACTCGTTAAGGGCGGAAAAATCACCAGCGACACCTTCGTTCCCGTTGCGGACGATGCGGCGCTGCCGGAAGGCGCCGATGTCCTGGTGTCGGCCGCGCGGTTCCTGCAGGATCCGAACGGCTTCGCGCAACGCGCGGGCAAGACCGGCGTGATCTGGCCCAACAATCGTGACGTCGACGATCTGGTGCCGCATCTGGATCGGCTGGCCGTGGTGGCGCTGGTGTTTCCGAGTTTTCGTGACGGCCGCGCCTACAGCCAGGCGCGTCTGCTGCGCGAGCGCTTCCACTACCGCGGCGAGTTGCGTGCCACCGGGCAGGTGCTGCGCGACCAGTTCGTGTTCATGCTGCGCGCCGGTTTCGATGCGTTCGACGTCCGGAAGCAGAGCGACGCGGAAGCCTTCGCGCAGACCGTGAAGCGCTATTCGGTGTTCTACCAGCCGACCGGCGATGGCCGCATCACCGCGCTGCACCGGCGGATGCAGCTGCGTCATTCCGAGAGTGCGGGATTATGACCGTGCATGCATCCCAACTGATCCGCGAGTCCGCCACCGAGCAACCGGCGGCCGCGCAGCTTGATCTGGCGCTGCGCGATGCATCGCCCGCGGAAGTCATTGCGGCGGCGCTGAAGACCGTCGGCCGCGAGCGGCTGGCATTGGTGTCGTCGTTCGGCACCGAGTCGGCGGCGCTGCTCAAGGTAATGGCGGACGTCGATCCCGCCATTCCCGTGGTCTTTCTCGACACCGGCTGGCTGTTTGCGGAGACACTGGCCTATCGCGACACGCTGATCGCGACGCTGGGCCTGCGCGATGTGCGCAGCATCAAGCCTGCGGAGGAGACGCTGGCGCGCGAGGATCGCGAAGGCGAGTTGTGGTTCTCCGATCCCGATGCCTGCTGCCGGATCCGGAAAGTGGAGCCGCTGGCCCGCGCGCTGAAGCCGTTTGCGGCCTGGATCAACGGGCGCAAGCGCTTTCAGGGCGGGCTGCGCGCCGCGATTGCCGTGGTCGAGGCGGATGGCGAGCGGCTGAAGTTCAATCCCTTCGCCAACGTCTCGCGGGACGAGATCGCGGCGATCTACGCATCGGCCAAGCTGCCGCCGCATCCGCTTGGTGCTTCTGGATTCCTGTCGGTGGGCTGCATGCCCTGCACGTCGAGAACGATGGCCGGCGAGGACGAGCGCGCGGGCCGCTGGCGCGGCAGGCCCAAATCGGAATGCGGCATCCACACATCAGCGACTTCCTAGCACAACGGCGCTGCCGAGCCGCCAACAAGAAAATCGGGTTTCGTTGACTTGAAGGCGTTTCGCACCGAGTTATGTCCGCACGCCTCGGCGACAATGGTGTCGCGGGGCAGAAGGAGATCAAGATGATCCGCCGCAGTCTTTCGATCCTTGCGGGATTGTTGTGGGCTGGCACGGCCTACGCCGCCGATGTGACGCTGCTCAACGTGTCCTATGATCCGACCCGCGAGCTCTATGCCGATTTCAACAAGGCGTTTGCGAGTGCCTATCAGAAGGAGACCGGCAAGAGCGTCGAGATCAAGCAGTCGCATGGCGGCTCCGGCTCGCAGGCGCGTGCCGTGATCGATGGCCTCAAGGCCGATGTGGTGACCTTGGCGCTGGCCTATGACATCGATGCGATCGCGGGCAAGGGCCTGATCGCGCCCGACTGGCAGAAGCGTCTGCCGTCGAACGCCGCGCCCTACACGTCGACCATCGTGTTCCTGGTGCGCAAGGGCAACCCGAAGGGCATCAGGGATTGGGACGATCTGATCAAGCCGGGCGTCGATGTCATCACGCCGAACCCGAAGACCTCGGGCGGCGCGCGCTGGAACTATCTTGCCGCCTGGGGTTTCGCCGAGAAGAAACTGGGCTCCGCCGACAAGGCGCGGCAATTCGTCGCCGAGCTCTACAAGCACGTTCCGGTGTTGGATACGGGTGCGCGCGGCGCCACCGTGACCTTCGTCGAGCGCGGCGTGGGCGATGTGCTGCTGGCCTGGGAGAACGAGGCGTTCCTCGCACAGCGCGAATTCGGCAAGGACAAGTTCGAGATCGTTTCGCCGCCGCTGTCGATCCTGGCCGAACCGCCGATCGCGGTGGTCGATGCCGTTGCCGACAAGAAGGGGACGCGCGCGGTCGCCGAAGCGTATCTGAAATATTGGTATACCAGGGAAGGTCAGGAAATTGCCGCACGCAATTCCTATCGTCCGCGCGATTCGGAGATTGCGAAGGATTACGAAAAATCCTTCGCCAAGGTCGAACTGTTTACCATTGATGACGTCTTTGGCGGTTGGACCAGGGCGCAGAAGGAACATTTCGGCGAGGGCGGCATCTTCGACCAGATTTACAAGAACTGACACAAGACTGAGAAAAGCGTTTTGTCGCGATGCGGGCACTGCTCACGTCGCGTCAAATCAAATCAAAAGCCAGAGGATTCCTTGAGCGCAATTGCAGGACGGCGCAACACCTTGCCGGGGTTCGGCCTCACCATGGGGCTGACACTCACCTGGCTCTCGGTGATCGTCCTGATTCCGCTCGCCGGCCTGTTTCTCAAGACCTTCGAACTCAGCCTCGATCAGTTCTGGGGCATTCTGTCCAGCCGGCGCACGCTCAATGCGCTGAAGATTTCGTTTGGACTGGCGTTCGCGGCTGCCTGCGTCAATCTGGTGATGGGAACGATCGTGGTGTGGGCGCTGGTGCGATACCGCTTTCCCGGACGGCGGCTGTTCGATGCCGTCGTCGACATTCCCTTTGCGCTGCCGACCGCTGTGGCGGGCGTGGCACTGACGGCGCTGTTTTCCGAAAAAGGCTGGCTCGGCGCGCCGCTCGCGGCCCTTGGCATCAAGGTCGCGTTCACGCCGATCGGAATCTTCGTCGCGATGATCTTCATCGGCATTCCCTTCGTGGTGCGGACGGTGCAGCCCGTGCTGATCGATCTCGATCCCGAAATCGAGGAGGCCGCCACAAGCCTGGGCGCGAGCCGCTGGCACATCATCACGCGCGTCATCCTGCCGAGCCTGACGCCCGCGCTGCTGACCGGTCTTGCGCTGGCGTTCGCGCGCGCGGTCGGCGAATACGGCTCCGTCATCTTCATCGCCGGCAATCTGCCGAACGTCTCCGAGATCGCCCCGCTGCTGATCGTGATCCGGCTCTCCGAGTTCCGCTATGCCGACGCCACCGCGATCGCGGTCGTCATGCTGGTCGTCTCGTTCCTGATTATCTTCGTGGTCAATCGGCTGCAGCGCTGGGCGCAAAGCCGCGTCGCCGCGCAATAGAGATGGTCTCATGACTCTGGAAACCTCGCTGCAACGAACGCGGTTCACCGCTCCCGACGGGAGCGGTCGGATCGCGCCGATGATCCCGGTGAGGGGATCTGGACCATCGATGGAGCCCAGCCCCTCTCTCCAACCCTCCCACGACGACGTGGGACCGATCCGGCTCGCTGCGCGCGACAATCTGCGCACCGAGCCGAGAGCCGTGCGCATCGCGATCATCGCGGCCGCCTTGAGCTTCCTCGGCGTGTTCGTCGTGCTGCCGCTGGTCCTGGTGTTCGCCGAGGCATTCTCCAAGGGGATCGGGGCCTATCTGGCCGCGCTGTCCGATCCGGAGGCGTTGTCGGCGATTCGGCTGACCTTGCTGGTGGCCGCCGTATCGGTCTCGATCAATCTGGTGTTCGGCCTGATGGCGGCCTGGGCCATCGCCAAATTCGAATTCTCTGGCAAGACGTTTCTGACCACGCTGATCGACCTGCCGTTTTCGGTCAGCCCGGTGATCTCGGGACTGGTGTTCGTGCTGCTGTTCGGGGCGCAGGGCTATTGGGGCGCGTGGCTGCGCGATCACGACATTCAGGTGCTGTTCGCGGTGCCGGGGATCGCGCTGGCCACCACCTTCGTGACGTTTCCGTTCGTGGCGCGCGCGCTGATCCCGCTGATGCAGGAGCAGGGCACGCAGGAGGAGGAGGCCGCGATCTCGCTCGGCGCATCCGGCCTGCAGACGTTCTTTCGCGTCACCTTGCCGAACATCAAATGGGGCGTGCTGTACGGCGTGTTGTTGTGTAACGCCCGGGCGATGGGCGAATTCGGCGCGGTCTCGGTGGTGTCGGGCCACATCCGCGGCGAAACCAACACCATGCCGCTGCTGGTCGAGATTCTCTACAACGAATACCAGTTCGTCGCTTCGTTCGCGATCGCGTCGCTGCTCGCCATGCTGGCGTTGATCACGCTGGTGGCCAAGGCCTTTCTCGAACGCCATCTGGACGAAGGACAGCAAGAGGTGTCGCATGACCATTGAAGTCAGGAACCTGGTCAAGCGGTTCGGGTCGTTCACCGCGCTCGACGGCGTCGATCTGAAGGTCGCCGATGGCGAGTTGCTGGCGCTGCTGGGGCCGTCCGGATCCGGCAAGACCACGCTGCTTCGGATCATCGCCGGGCTCGACTGGCCGGATTCCGGCGAGGTGACGTTCGACGGCGAGAACGCACTTGTCCGTGGCGCCGGCGAGCGCCAGGTCGGATTCGTGTTCCAGCACTACGCGCTGTTCCGCCACATGACCGTGTTCGAGAATGTCGCCTTCGGCCTGCGGGTGCAGCCGCGCGGCGTGCGCAAGGACGAGGCCAGCATCCGCGCCCGGGTCAAGGAGCTGCTGGATCTGGTGCAACTCGACTGGCTCGCCGATCGCTATCCGAGCCAGCTTTCGGGCGGCCAGCGCCAGCGTATCGCGCTGGCCCGCGCGCTTGCGATCGAACCGCGCATCCTGCTGCTCGATGAGCCGTTCGGCGCACTGGATGCAAAGGTTCGCAAGGAGCTGCGCAAGTGGCTGCGGACCTTGCACCAGGAAATCCACGTCACCTCGGTTTTCGTCACCCACGACCAGGAGGAGGCGCTCGAGGTCGCCAACCGCGTGGTGGTGATGGACAAGGGTCACATCGAGCAGATCGGTTCGCCCGGCGAGGTGTATGACACGCCCGCCACCGCCTTCGTGCACGGCTTCATCGGCGAGTCCATCATGCTGCCGGTCGAGGTGCGCGACGGCATGGTGCGGCTGAACGGCAAGGCGCTGGACATCCATGCGCAAGGTGCCGCGTCCGGCGACGTGACACTGTATGTCCGTCGCCACGACATGCAGATCAGTGCTGCCGGCAGCGGTTCGCTCGAGGGCCAGGTCACCCATGTGCGCAGCTTCGGCCCGATCCAGCGCGCCGAGGTGGCGTTATCCGAAGGCGCCGCCGTGATCGAGATCGACGCCCCGCGCGACCGCGAACTCCGCCCCGGCGATATCGTCAGTCTCAAGCCCCGCCGCTACCGGATATTTGCTGCGTAGGGGATGATGGATCGTGATTGAACTCGGTCGATCCGGGAGAGATCGGCGGCACGGCCATGGCTCAAGCTAGAGCAGTGATGAAATCAGGTTGATCTGACGCAGCACGGCAGGTGCACTCCCTCTCCCCGCAAGCGGGGCGAGGTGGACCGAGCCAGCCGACAGACCGTCAAACAAGAGTCATCCCGCTCAAGCTAATCCGATCCGGACGCATTTGCGCGGATCGGGCCTTCGAACGCGCGCGGCCGTTGGGCCAGGCTTTCGACATAACGCAACAAACGCTCTGTTGCCGCGGCCGCCCCGTCGATATCGCCCTTTGCGATGGCGCGCGCGATCTCGACATGGCTCTCCACGCCTTCGCGCGGCAAGGTCCTGCCATGACGCGTGAACCAGAACCTGCGGTTCACGGTGTTGATCAGACCCATCATGGAGGCGGCGGTCGGGTTGCGGCAAGCGGCCAGACACAGTCGATTGAACTCGGCATCAAGCCGGGCGAAGGCGCCGAAGTCGTCCGCGACCAGTGCATCAGCCATCGCGTTTGCGATGGTCTCGAATTGCAGGCGCTGCTCCGGATTGGCGCGCTGCGCGGCCGTGCGAGCAACAAGCAGTTCGAGCGGGCGGCGCACCTCGATGACGTTCAGTTCGTCCTCCAGCCGGCACGCGGACACGATGCAGCCCCGGCGCGGCAGGATCTGCAGCAATTGCTCACGCGCCAGCCGTTGCATGGCTTCGCGAATCGGCGTGCGGCCAATGCCCAGACGGGTACACAGCTCCGCCTCTGATATCAGCGCGCCGGGCGGAAGCTCGAGCGTCGCGATCATTTCCTCGAGTTGCCGATAAGCCTCCTCGGTCAGGCTCGCGAGCTCATTGGCCCTAGGCGGCCGTTTGGAGGGTCTCCGGGTCGTTCCGGCCGGTTGACGCTTTCTCATATATCAGCTTATATATCTGTTAAAGATGAACTGGGAGAGGGCATGGCAAGAGTTCCTGTAGCGGATTGGGCGTCGGATTGGGACCACCTTGATCCGGCATGGGTCGCCGACCCATACCCGATCTGGCAGGATCTGCGCGAGCGTTGCCCGGTGGCCCACACCGATCGCTATCGGGGTGTCTACTTCCCGACGCGCTATGGCGATATCCGCGACATCGCCTACGATCCGGAGCGGTTCTCGTCGCGACGGGTGGTGGTCCGGGAGGGCGATTACCGCGTCAACTCGCCGCCGATCACCTCCGATCCGCCGGAGCATCGCCCGCTGCGGATGGTGCTGATTCCGCCATTCACGCCGCAGGCTGTGGCAAAACTCGAGCCGGCCACGAGGATCGCCTGCAATGAGCTGATCGACCGTTTCATCGGACAAGATCGTTGCGATGGCGCAGTCGACTACGCCCAGCACATTCCGGTTCGGATCATTGCCCATATGCTCGGAATACCCGCCGAACATGGCGACCAATTCCGGACCTGGATCACAATGGCGTTGCAGGAGGGGATCACCAATCAGGCCGCGCTGAAGCAGGCCGAGGAGGAAATCTCCGCCTACTTCGCCGACCAGATCGCGAAGCGGCGCGACCGGCCGGGAGACGATCTCGTCAGCTTCCTCATCAAGGCCCGCCTTCCCGACGGCGAACCGTTCTCCGACCGACAGGTGCTGGGTGCCCTGCGTTTGCTGCTCGTCGCCGGCATCGACACGACCTGGAGCGCGATCGGATCGTCGATCTGGCATCTCGCGACCCATCCGGGCGATCGCGAGCGTCTCGTTCGCCAACCCGAACTGATTCCCACCGCGATCGAAGAGTTCCTGCGCGCCTATGCGCCGGTGACGATGGCGCGCGAAATCGTCGAGGATGGCGAGCTTGGCAGCTGTCCGATGCGGAAAGGCGAGATGGTGTTGCTATCTTTCCCGTCTGCCAATCGCGATCCGGAGAGGTTTTCGGATGCGGGCATCGTCAAGATCGACCGAACGGAGAATCCGCACGTGGCCTTCGGGCTGGGGATTCATCGCTGCATCGGATCGAATCTGGCGCGCATGGAGATGCGGATCGCGCTGCAGGAATGGCTGAAGCGGATTCCCGATTTCGAGCTCGACAGGTCCCGGCGCATGACCTGGTCCGAAGGGACGGTGCGAGGTCCGCGCCTGCTGCCCATCAGCTTCGCCGCGCGATAACCCCACATCCCCCATCCTGGAGACGGCATGCTCTTCGTTCGAAAGCACGACACCGTGATCGATGCGCCGCCTGAGGCGGTGTTCGATTACGTCTGCAATCCGCACTCCTGGCCCGAATGGCTGGCGGCATCGCACAAGATCGAAGGTCCCGATCGTGCCCTGGAGTTGGGTCAGACCTTCCGGGAGGAATGGCGGATCCGGCGCGGCACGATCGCGCTGCACTGGAAGGTGACGGAAAGCCACAGGCCAAGCGCGTGGACCTGCGAGGCAGACACCGACTTCATTGGACCCATCGTCGTTCGTTACACCTTCGAGAGCGAGGCGGGCCGCACCCGCTACACCCGGCAGCTGAGAAATCCGAGACGACCTTCGGAACCCACGCAAGATCAACTCGAGCGCATGGACGAGGAGGCCCGGGTTGGTCTTGCCAACATCAAACGGCAAGTTGAACAACGTGCCGCCGCGGATTTGAATTCCATCCCTCGATCCCGCTGAGTTGCCGCATGCAAACCGAGGGGGCGCCCTATCGCAAATCGACCGGAATCAAAGGCAGCTTCGATGCCGTGGTCATCGGTTCCGGAATGGGCGGGCTCAGTGCCGCATCGCTGCTGGCCCAGAACGGCCGTCGCGTGCTGGTTCTGGAGCAGCACAATGTCATCGGCGGGCTCACCCAGAGCTACACGCGCAACGGCTACCGCTGGACCGTCGGACTTCATTACATCGGCGAGGTCGGCTCGCCGGCGACCGCGACCTGGAAACTGTTCGACAAGGTCACCGGCGGAGGAATTCGGTGGGCGCCGCTGCCGGCGATCTATAACCGCATGATGATCGGCGGTCGCCGCTACGACATTCCGGCCGGTGCCGCGCCCTATGCCGCCGCGCTCAAGGGCTACTTTCCAAAGGAAGCCGCGGCTATCGACCGCTATCTCGAACTCGTTCGCAACGTCTCCAGCGCGTCCGCCGGCTATTTCGCGCAAAAGGCGCTGCCTCAATCGCGTGCCGAGCAGGTGTATGACCGCATGTGCGGCAGCTTCCATGAGCACTCCGACCGGCTCACCATCGACGTGCTCAGCGAACTGACGGCCGATCCCGAACTGATCGCCGTGATCTGCGCCAACTGGGGCGACTACAGCCTGGAGCCGACGAAGAGCTCCTTCGCCATGCACTGCATGCTGGTGAGGCACTATCTCAACGGCGGTCACTATCCGGTCGGTGGCGGGGCCGCGTTCGCACGATCAATCGTCCCCATCGTCGAAGGCGCGGGCGGCATGGTGTTGCACAGCGCCGAAGTCGCCGAGATCGTCGTCTCTCAGGGACAAACGACCGGCGTTCGACTTGCCTCGGGAGAAGAGTTCACCTGTCCCCTCGTGATCAGCAATGCCGGGGTGCACAATACGTTCGGGCGCCTGCTGTCGGCGCAGGCGCGGACTGCATCGGGACTCGATCGAGCGGTCTCGCAGGTCGTCGAAAGCTACGCCGTGGTTGGCGTCAATATCGGCTTCAACCGCTCGGCAGTTGAACTTGGTTTCGACGGCGCCAACATCTGGGCGCACCCGTCGAACGACTTCGAGGCCAATCTCGAGGCTCACCGCCGCGACTTCGAAGCTCCATTCCCGTGGACGTTCGCGACGTTTCCGTCGGCCAAGGATCCATCCTGGGACGATGAATTTCCCGGCAAGGCGACCGTGGAGATGTACGGCTACACCGATTTTCGGCATTTCGAAAAATGGTCGGGAACGCGATGGATGCGGCGTGGCGACGACTACGAGGCCCTCAAGGACAGGATCAGGGAACGGCTGCTCGACGATCTCTTTCGCCACGTACCTGGGGCACGATCGGCGCTCGACTACGTCGAAGTCTCGACGCCATTGAGCTACGAAACCTTCGTCAAGCGCGAGCGCGGTGGCTTCATGGGCATCGAGAGTTCGCCGCAGCGCTTTCGGCAAACCTGGCTGAGAGCGACCACGCCGATCGATGGACTGTATCTGTCCGGCCAGGACGTTTCGACGGACGGCATCATCGGCGCCCTTGTGGGCGGTGTTCTGGCAAGCTCGGCGATCCTGGGCCGTGACCTCATGCGCGACATCAGGACGCCCAGACCGGACGGTGATTGATGAGGGAAGGAAACGCGATGGCCGCTGGAATCTTAGTTCGTGTCGATCCCGACAAATGTCAGGGCCACGCCCGCTGCAGCGCTCTCGCCCCCGAACTGTTCGAACTCGACGAACTCGGCTATGCGCGGCAGGCGCTGAACGGCTGCGTGCCCCCCGAACTCGCCGACAAGGCCTACATGGCGCGCGCAAACTGTCCGGAGGAGGCCATCATTATCGAGCCCGGGGTCCCGGGCTGATCGTTGATGTTTTTTCGAAAAGGCTAGTGGCGTGCTTCGGAAGTCCGATCGTATCGGATCTCAACCTCGAGGAGCATCATGCGAGCGATGCGTCCTGCAGGATGGCCGCAGGCGACGGCTGTGCAAGCCGCCATCCTTCGAGATGCGCATAAGAACGCGCTCCTCAGGAATGGGCGCGTGTGGATCCCAAACTGATAGGTTCATGGGAGCGATCCACCAGGAGTTGTAACCGAGAAGAGCACGGACGCGCGGCGGTCGCGACCGCATCTCGGTTAGACAGCGCGGAAAAGATTGTGCACGATGGGCCGAAGGGCGCGGGGGCGGCCCTGCATGCCGGAGGCGATCGATGCAAGACGGCCAAGGAGCGAGCGCTGAGGAGGAGAGGGCGTGGTCGGCGAGATCGCCGTTTCGCGGCTGCGGCCACTCCCAGGGCAAGGGGGCAAGGGAACGACCGCTGCGCAGGAGGTTTGCGAAGGCGTCTGACTCAAAGCCGCACGAACGATTTAATCATGCTTGAGTCCCATCGCCTGATTCAGACCAGCGATGCGAACGAGATCGAAGCCGCATGGATCGAGCATTCTCGCGGCAGTCGCGTCGACATGTCGGGGGCTGGCACGGCAACCGAGTTCGTGGCGAACCTTGCGCCGTTCGACGATGGCTCCGTAACCTATTGCAGGTACGGCGCGCCGATTTCCGTCGGCTTCGTGGCCGCGGATTACACGCGATTGATTTATCAGATGTGCGCCGGCAGCGCCATCACGCTGGAAGGCGAAGCCTCCGACATCGCGGCGTCCAGGGCTGGTTGCCTGATCCCCGCCGGCCGGCTTTGGCATGCACGCCATGCCGACGAGATCGAGGATCTCGCCGTGCGCATTCCAACCACGACGCTACAGCGCAAGCTGTCAGCCTATCTCGGATCTGATCGTCAGGCGCTTGATCTGCTGCAACCGGCGGCAGCAGATCCAAAGGGCGCGATGGAGCTCCGGCAGAGGATTGTCGACTTCGCAACGGCGCTGGAGAATGGCCAGCAGCAGTTCCTGCCGAACCTGGTCACTACTTTTCTTGATGATATCAGCCTGCGGATGCTGACCTGCTTCAGCCAGGACGTCCTCGCCGAAGAGCGGACCCCTCCGGCACTGTCGGCTGTGCAACTCGGCCGGGCAGAGCAATATCTGGTCGAACACTACGCCGAACCGCTTACCCTGGAAACGCTGGCCAATGTCTGCGGTGTCGGCGCGCGCAGCGTCATCTGGTATTTTCAGATCAAGCATGGCGTCACACCATGGCAATACCAGGAACGCGCCCGGGTTCAGATCGCCCACGTGCAACTGCGCATTCTCTCTGGACATACGGTTGAGTCCGTTGCCCTGCAGTGCGGCTTTCCAAGCGTGGCTGCACTCGAGCGCAGTTATCGGCAGCAGTTTGGCGTGCCTCCGACGCAGCGACCGGTCTGAATTGACGCTTGGGCGTTGCCGGCCCCGGAGAGGCGCCTTCGGAGATGAGACGGCGCATCGAGAATCGCGCGATTTTCCGACGCGCGATGGCCCATCGGAGTTCGAGCCGCCCCGTCATCGGGCCGCGCTTCGCGGGGACCTGGTGGCGCCGCGGAATGACGGCGAGAACCGCGGGAACCCGAAAAATTCACCTTTCAGCCACGGTTGGTATGCAACAACCGATTCTCAATTTGGGACTGATTCTTTCATGCACAGGCGCGCGGCGGTCGCGATAACGATTGCGTCATTCTTGGCAGGCTGTGCGTCGGAGGTTCCGATCGAGCAGCCTGCGATGTATGCCGACATGGCAACGCCCGGCGCCCGGCTCGATGCCGCGTCCGCGGCCTCGATGATCTCGCTCTACCGCCAGAACAACGGGCTCGGCGGTGTCGTGGTCGACCCCGACCTGATGAAGATCGCTGAGGCGCAATCGCAGGTGATGGCAAACCAGAACAAGCTCGACCACGACGTCAAGGCGCCGCTCGCCAGGCGTCTCAATGGCGCCGGCTATCCGGCAAGCCTGGCGGTCGAGAACGTCTCGGCCGGCTATCACACCATGGCGGAAGCCTTTTCGGGCTGGCGGGACTCGCCGCCACACAAGGCCAATATGCTCAAGAGCGGTGTCACAAAATTAGGCATCGCTGCGAGTTACGCGCCGAACACCAAGTACAAGGTGTTCTGGACGCTGATTTTGGCGTCAACCGAGACGCGATGACGCGCCCCAGAGAACGCGCACGGTGACGCGGATTGACGTCATCGTGAAGTGACGCCACGGTGTCATGGTATTTTGCTGGCTTGGCATTTTGATAGATAGATTGACCCCATGACCGATCATCCCCTGCCAGCGCCGCCGACGACGCCCGCCAAAGCCCAGCGCGTCCTGGTCCTGCAAGGCGGGGGTGCGCTCGGCTCGTATCAGGCCGGCGCCTATCAGGCGCTGTGTCATTTCGATTTCGAGCCCGAATGGGTCGCCGGCATCTCGATCGGCGCGGTCAACGCCGCCATCATCGCCGGCAACGAGCGCAACAAGCGCATCGATCGCCTGAAGGAATTCTGGGAGATGGTGTCGGCGCCGGTGCCGTGGCGGCCGCTCACCAATGGCGACCACGGGCGCTCCGTCTTCAACGAGACCAGCGCGGCGCTGATCGCGGCCTTCGGCGTTCCCGGCTTCTTCACGCCCCGCCTTCCGCCCGCGCCGCTGTGGCCGCCGGGCAGTCCGCAATCGCAGAGCTATTACGACACCTCGCCGCTGAAGAAGACGCTGGAGAGACTGGTCGACTTCGATCGCATCAACGACCTGAAGACCCGGCTCAGCGTCGGCGCGGTGAGCGTGACGTCGGGTAATTTCCGCTATTTCGACAACTTCGAATTTCGCAAGCTCGGCAAGACAATCGGACCGGAGCATATCATGGCCTCCGGCGCGCTGCCGCCCGGCTTCCCCTCGATCGTGATCGAGGGCGAGCATTATTGGGACGGCGGCATCGCCTCCAATACGCCGCTCGATTACGTGCTGGATGCGGAAGCCGACCGCGACGTGCTGATCTTCCAGGTCGACCTGTTCAGCGCGCGCGGGGAGTTGCCGAATTCGCTGCTCGAAGCGGCCGAGCGCGAGAAGGATATCCGCTTCTCCAGCCGCACCCGCATGAACACCGACAAGAACCGCCAGATCCACAACACCCGCCGCGCGCTGCGCGACCTCTACGCCAAGCTGCCCGACTATCTCAAGAACGATCCGGCGGTGGAAATCCTCTGCAAGGCCGCCAAGGAGAGCACCGTGACGGTGGTGCACCTGATCTACCGCAGCAAGAACTACGAATCCTCGTCGAAGGATTACGACTTCTCGCATATCGGCATGGTGGAGCACTGGGGCGCCGGAGCGCGCGACGTCCATCTGTCGATGCGGCACAGGGACATTCTCGAGCGGCCGCAATCCGGCGAGACCATGATGACCTACGATCTCGCGGGGGACGGCACCCTGACCCCAACCTCGACAAGGAGTGATTGAGATGACCAATCTGCAAGGCAAGACCGCGGTCGTCACCGGATCGACCAGCGGCATCGGGCTCGCTTATGCGCGGGCATTCGCCGGCGCCGGCGCCAACATCGTGCTCAACGGCATGGGCGCGCCGGCCGATATCGAGAAGGAACGCGCCGCGATCGAGTCCGACTTCAAGGTCAAGGCGGTGCATTCGCCGGCGGACATGACCAAGCCCGCGGAGATCGCCGACATGGTCGCGCTCGGCGAAAAGAGCTTTGGTTCGGTCGATATCCTCGTCAACAACGCCGGCATCCAGTTCGTCTCGCCGATCGAGGAGTTCCCGCCGGAGAAATGGGAAGCGATCATCGCGATCAACCTGTCGTCGGCGTTCTACGGCATCCGCGCCGCCGTGCCCGGCATGAAGAAGCGCGGCTGGGGCCGCATCATCAACACCGCGTCGGCGCATTCGCTGGTGGCCTCGCCGTTCAAGTCGGCCTATGTCTCGGCCAAGCACGGCATCGCCGGCCTGACCAAGACCGTGGCGCTCGAACTCGCCACCTTCAAGATCACCTGCAACTGCATCAGCCCGGGCTATGTCTGGACGCCGCTGGTCGAGAAGCAGATCCCCGACACCATGAAGGCGCGCAACCTCACCAAGGAGCAGGTCATCCACGACGTGCTGCTGGCGGCGCAGCCGACCAAGGAGTTCGTCACCTCCGAACAGGTCGCAGCGCTCGCGCTGTTCCTCTGCGGCGACGACGCCGCGCAGATCACCGGCACCAATCTCTCGATCGACGGCGGCTGGACCGCGGAGTAGCGGGCGCGATCGGGCAACTTGGTGTTACCCTCCTGAACGATGCACACATCTCGAAGACCCGCTTGCGAACTCTGACATAGCGACCGGTGTGCTCCCCGTTTCTTACGGGGAGAGGGTTGGGGTGAGGGGCATACGCACGAGCGGTGAGGATTGCTGGACCTGTACCCCCTCACCCGGATTGCATCTTGCGATGCAATCCGACCTCTCCCCGCAAGCGGGGCGAGGTGGCCGTGAGCGCGCCGCGCGACTGTCCGTTGCGACGGAGGAATAATGTCGTTCGATCCAATTGCGCTCAGCAAGTTCCTGAGCTTCGTCCTGCGTCACAAGCCCGATAGCATTGGCCTGGTGCTCGACCCGCAAGGCTGGGTCGGCATTGACGAACTGATCGAGAAGAGCAACGCGGCCGGCACCCGGTTCAGCCGCGACGAACTGCAGCACGTCGTCGAAACCAGCGACAAGAAGCGGTTTTCAATCTCTGCCGACGGGCTGCGCATCCGTGCCGCGCAGGGGCATTCGGTTGCGGTCGAACTCGGCCTGCCGCCACGAGAGCCGCCAGCGACGCTGTATCACGGCACCGCCACGCGCTTCGTGGAGGCGATCCTGTCGGAGGGATTGAAGCCGCAGTCGCGGCAGCAGGTACATCTGTCGATCGACCTGGCCACGGCGCAACGCGTCGGTCAGCGGCATGGCAAGCCATTCATTTTCACGATCGACGCCCTTCGCATGCACCGGCAAGGCTTCAAGTTCTATCTCGCCGACAATGGCGTGTGGTTGGTCGATCAGGTGCCGCCGGAGTTTCTGACGCCGAATTCCCCATGATTCGGCGTAGCGGTGAACGAGCCGAGGCGGCGGTGAAACGACGGGAGGCCTTCGCGCAGGACGTTGCAGGCGCGGGCCGTACGACTGCCTGACATGTCCCGAAAATTTCGCGCGCGATGAGCGGTTTTGAACAGCCAAAATCAAATCCGGAGGTCCATGATGGTTAGTCGCCGCCCGGACTCCAGCCGTCATAGGTGACAGTAAGTGTTGCGCTCCCGCCAGTCGAGTAACAAAGGGGGACATCATGCCTTATTTCGAAGCTCTTCCGCTCAACTGCCGATTCGGCGGGACATCGACGGACGGCAGGCCCGACGTCGCGTGCCCTGAGTTCTGCCATTACGAGTTTCCGCGTTGCTCCGGTTGCCCGGACGCGCTTCGAGCGGAGCCGATCTGCAACTCTTTCGAAGACCCGATGAAATCCGCGGCTGTCAGCGGCTGGATTCATGGCATGTCCCGACTTTCAAAGTAGAGCCGCACGGAGGCTTCCTTGGAACAGTTCATTCGTCAGCAGACGATCGCAATCTTTCGCAGACTCCTGAGTACCCAGAAGGACAATGACGATGTGCGACGGCAACGGCTTCTGAAACTGCTCGCGGACGAGGAAGCGAAGGATTGCAATTCGTGGGAACGCGGTGCGCAGGAAACAATCCGCGCGATCCGTCAACGATCCAGATCATGAAAAAGATCGGGAGCTGGCGGGGTTTTACGCCCAACATGAGCAATATTGACCATGCCGGCGCGATGGTTAGCGCGTAAGAGCAGGGTCCGGCGCTGGGAAAATGCCGCCTCAAGTGCAACGAAATAAGCTGCCAGGACCAGGATGTCTCGGTATAATCCCGGACCATCGGGGAGACGTCTGTTCAGACGGGGCAGGTCCCGGACGTAGAGACCCTCCAACCCGATAATGTATCGCGAGCGGTTTTGAGCGCGGCTGGCGCGGTCCCGTCAGGATTGGGATCTGGCCTGCCTGCGGCCAGCGTGCCGTGTTCGTGCCGACATCATGTGCCAACATGAAAACATAGAGACGAACTCATGATTCGATTCAATTCAACGGGGGGCATCCTCTCGAGGAGGCTCCCGTGAGCAAGTCCGCCGACCCGTCCGGAGAACCGTTCGACCCGAAGGCCTTTCTTGCCAGGGTCGGAGCAGGCAAGACGATTCTCGAATTTCAAGAAAACCAGAACGTGTTCGCGCAGGGCGACGTCGCCGATACCGTGTTCTACATCCAGAAGGGCCGGGTCAAGCTGACCGTCATGTCCGAGCAGGGCAAGGAAGCCGTGGTCGGGATTCTGGAGCCCAGCCAGTTTTTTGGCGAAGGCTGCATGAACGGTCACAGGCTCCGCATGTCGACGGCAACCACGCTCGACAACTGCGTCATTACGTCGGTCACCAAGGTGGCGATGATCGCGGCCCTTCATGACCAGCCGAAATTTTCCGAATTGTTCATGGCTTATCTCCTGGCCCGCAACAGCCGGATCGAGGAGGATCTGATCGATCAGCTCTTCAACTCGAGCGAGCGACGGCTGGCGCGATTGCTGCTGCTGCTGGCGAATTTCGGCAAGGAAGGCAGTCCGCAGCCGATCAGTCCCAATATCAGTCAGGAAACCCTGGCCGAGATGATCGGCACCACCCGCTCGCGGGTCAGCCATTTCATGAACAAGTTTCGCAAGCTCGGCCTGATCAGCTACAACGGCCATATCGAAGTTCACAGCGCGTTGCTCAGTGCCGTCCTGCATGAGAAGCCGCTGCTGAAGGAGCGTGAGTAGGCAAGCTGGTTCGCGAATTGTCGGGCGATACCCGTATTCGTCGCCGCAGCGACGCGCACTGCCATTGCACGAAATGGTTCCGGCATCGAGGCCATCAGCAGCAGCATTTATTTTGGTCAATCTGAGCAATTCAGCTCAGGACCCGCCGAGGTGCCACGTTCATGGTCGCCCTGCTGCCGATCGGTCTGCGGTTCCTTTGCTGGCCGACAGGTGGGGCACGCTGCTGCTCCGGACATGCGAGGCCTGACGATGCGCACAGACATCGACCGCTACATCCACGAACAAAATCTCATCCTCTACAGGAAGGTGCTGTCCGAGACGACGGATCAAACCATACGGCAAACCGTATTGAGTTTGCTGGAAGACGAGCAGGCCAACCCGACCCGCCGGTCACGACAGGGCAGCTAGAACTGCTACGGATTCGTCGCTCGTCTCGATCCTACTGGGTGCGGGCTTCCTAGGATCCACGCTGCAGCGCTTTCTGCTCGCTGCGACCGACCAATTTTCCCTCTGAACGGGCCATGCCAACGCACATGCATCCGCCATGTTACTCCTTAGAGGGTGCAGCTCGCGCAGGCCGCCGCGACGTGTGTCGAATATGCAGGATATCGATGCTCTCGTCGCGCAGGCGATAGAATATCCGGAATAGGTAGCGGACTACAGCGATCGCACGGATGTGCGAGCGTTGCGAGACGTGCGGTGCGGCTTCTGGCATAAAATGGATTCGCTCGATGGCCTGGATAAGTCGCTCTTCGACCGACCGGGCCAAAGCCGGACTGGCATTGATCGAATAATAGTTTGCTATCTCGTCGAGATCCGCCAGTGCCCGCCGCGAATAGACGAGCTTCATCCCGTGCGGAACCGGGCAAAGGCGGCTTCAACCTCGCGGTCGGAGGCGGCCTCACCTCTATCGAGTGAGGCTACTGCTTCGTCGATGGCCTGAAGCTCCTCGCGGGTGGCGATGTAATCCTTGCCTTGAAGCTCGTTTTCGATTTCGTTAGCCAGCGCGACGAGTTCGTCCTGGGCCTCTTCCGGCCAATTTTGAACGCGCTCCAACAGGCTTTTCAGATCGGCTGCGGTCATACGATAATTATAACCCGAGCGCGCCGTTTTTCCAATCGCCTTGATGCGGCAATCAGGCGCCGGCCTTGCCGAACGCCAGCACGTGCAGGCCGAGCCGGCGGCGCACGATCCAGAACAGCAGCACCGTCTCGAACACCAGCGAGATCGAAGTCGCCGCCGCCGCGCCGTGGCCGCCGAAGCGCGGCACCAGGATGACGCAGAGCACGACGTTCATCACGAAGGCGAGCCCATAGGCGAGCGCGCAGACATGCTGGTGACCGAGCATGTTGAGCAGCCGCTCGACCGGGCCGATCGCCGACCGCACCACGAGCCCGATGGCGGCGATGAACATGATGTCGTAGCCGACCACGAATTTCGGGCCGAACAGCCACAGCAGCGGCTTGCCGCAGGCCAGCAGGGCGAGCGTCGCGGCCAGCGACGGCCAGAACGTCCAGGCGATCGCGTGCGTGACATAGGCGGAGAGCCGTTCGCTGTCGCCGGTGGCGTGATATTCCGCAAAGCGGTGCGCCGTGGTCGCCGACATCGCGTAGTGGATGAACGACACCAGCGCCAGGGTCTTCACCACAGCGAAATAGACACCGACCTCTTCCGACGAACGGAACTGCTGCAGCACCAGGACGTCGGTGTAGGACAGCAACAGATAGAAGCTCTCGACCAGCAGGATCGGCAGGGAGACGGCAAGCCAGCCACGAAAATCATAGTCCTTCGGGCCCGGCTCGATGTGGCCGTCGAGCCTGCGGTTCAGCACCACCATCTGTCCGGTCATCGCGATCCAGACCGCGGCCGCGCTTGCGATCATCGCCGCGACGGCGCCGAGGTGAAAGCCGAGAACGAAGGCCGCCGCTGTGAAGACGACGATCAGCGTCTGCCGCACGATGAATTGCGGCATCAGGCCGAGCCGCATCCAGTCATGGGAGCGCGCGATGCCGTCCTGGGTGTTGGCGACGACGAAGGCCGGCAGCGTCATGCAGCCGATATAGAGCGGCATCACCGCGTCGGCGTCGATCCAGGGCGACAGCGCCTTGACGAGTCCTGCCAGGAACAGAGAGATGAGGGCGGAGGCGGCGAAGGTCATCGCGCGGCTGCCGGTGAGAAAGCCGCGCAGGAGGGCGGTCTCGCCGCGCGCGCGATATTCCGGAATGATCTTCTGCGCCGAGGACGCGATGCCGAAATCCATCATGCTGCCGAGCAGCAGCACCCAGGTCCAGACATAGACGTAGATGCCGTATTCCGAACCGCCCATCCATCGCGCCAGCAGGATCTGCGAGGCGTAGGCCATGGCGGCGCTGACCACGCGGATCAGGAAGATGGTGCTGGCGAGCCGCCTGGTGACCGATGCCTCGCGGGAGCCACCGGACAGCATCGCCCTGGCGCGGGCGAGCAGGGGGCGGCGCAGATCGGCCGCGGGTGGGGCGTCGATGGCGGTCACGATGCCGAATCCTCGATCGGCCGCTGTGGTGCGACCATCAGTCCCGCCTATCAACTATTCGTTAAGATTGGGTTGGATGCATCGTCGTCCCGGCGGAGGCCGGGACCCAAAACCACAGGGTTACGTTGTCCAAGGCAGACGTTTGCCAACTCGTCTAAATCCAACGGCCGCGGCGTATGGGTCCCGGCCCCCGTGCGCAATTGCGCACTCGGCCGGGACGACGCTAATTGAGATTGACATTGAACTCATAGGCCTTCTCAGGCCCGACCAGCGTCAGTTTCAGCGCGGCGCCGTCGGGTTTCGCGCCCGGCGGCAGGCCATCGAGCTTGAAGCTGAAGCGCTTCACGCCGGGCGGGCTCTGCTCCACCGGCGTCGGCAGCGGCAGCGCCCAGTCCGGCGTCGGTCCCTCGACGAAGAGATTGACCTCGCGGGCATCCGGCGCGACGACATCGACGGTCACCTCCGAGGCGCCTTCGCGCTTGACGTCGCGGATCGTCAGCGCATTGGGATCGCCGACATTGGCGGGCTTGGGAACGGTTTCGAGCGCTGCGAACAGCGCGCTGTCCTCCGTGCTCGCCACGCTGGTGAAGGCGAGCTCGGCATTGGCCTCGACCGGGATGCACAGCTTGGCGCAGACCGCATAGCTGATCTCGGCGCGCAATGTCACCGGCTTGTCGGCGCTCTTGAGCACGATGCGAAGCGGCAGCACGACGGTGCCGTGATAGCCGAGCGAATGGCCTCCGGCGCCGTCGTCGAACTTCAGCGGCGCCGGCCAAAGCACCGTCACCGCCTCGACGTTCTCGGATTTCGAGAAATCGAAGCGCGGCGGCACGCCGGAATCCCCAGGTGTGCGCCAATAGGTCTTCCATCCCGGCTGCAACTGGAAAGCGATCCCACCCAATAGCACCGCTCCGCTTCGGGATCCCGCCAATAGCCGGGCCGCGGAGTGGACATCGGATTGCCAGGGCGAGGCATCCTGGGCGTGGACCGCGACCGCAAGCGACGACGCAAATATTGCGCTTGCGAGGCAGAGCACGGCATGTGTGCGGATTGTGGCGTTCATCGGCCGTCCTTAGCCTCAGGTGCGGCATCCAACCATTGAATTGCTCGTGAAGGATCGCGGACCATAGGAACCTTGATTGACAGAACCGATACCCAATATCAGGATATCGGTAGAGATGAGAGTCCTTGCGGATGAGCCCTGAAGGCAAACGATCCAGTGAAGTCCGCCGCAAGATGACCGGCATCGGCGACAATTTGTCCAAGCATGGCTATCTCGACGGCCAATTGCTGGTCGCAATGCCGGTGATGGGGGACCCGAGGTTCGAACGCTCGGTGATCTATCTCTGCGCGCATTCCGCTGAGGGCGCCATGGGGATCATGGTGAATCGTCCCGCCGGCAGCATCGATTTCCCCGAACTGCTGGTGCAGCTCAAGATCATCGCCAAGTCCGAGCAGATCAAGTTGTCGGAGCATGCCGAGACGTTGAAGGTGCTGCAGGGGGGGCCGGTCGAACCCGGTCGCGGATTTGTGCTGCATTCGAGCGATTTCTACATCGATAACGCGACGCTGCTCATCGACGACAAGATCGGCTTGACGGCAACCATCGATATTCTCAAGGCGATCGCCAACGGGGCGGGACCCAAGCACGCGGTGCTCGCGCTCGGCTATGCCGGCTGGCGGCCGGGTCAGCTCGAGGCCGAAATCCAGGACAATGGCTGGCTGCACTGCGACGCGGATCCGGACCTGGTCTTCGGCGATGACGTCGAGGAGAAATATTCGCGCGCCTTGCGCAAGATCGGCATCGATCCGGGCATGCTGTCGAACGCCGCCGGGCACGCGTGAGCTGCAGCGTCGTCCCGGCGAAGGCCGGGACCCATAACCCGAGGCCTCGCTTGTCGAGCAAGGCGTCCGCCTCAGTGCTTCAAAGATAGTGCACGGCGTATGGGTGCCGGCCTTCGCCGGGACGACGGGCCTACTCGGCCGCCTGCTGCGCGACGGTCGGCGCGCCGCCGACCCACCATCACTGCTTGCTGGCGGAGCCGAACAAGCTGCTGAAAAATCCCTTGGGCTTGCGCACGGTCGGCTGCTCGGTGAGCTCGAGCCAATAGACTGACTCGTTGACATCAGGCCGGAACGAACGGGTATGCCGGACTTTGATCTTTTGTTGTTCCGAGAGGCCGAACGTCTCGCCATCCTTGACCACCGCACCTGACGACAGGATGTAACTGCCGAATTTGCGGACCAGGTCGACAGTCTGATCGAGCGGCAGGCTGCTCTCGGTCTCGATCTCCATCCTTTCGAAATCCCGCATCCCCAAGGTTGAAATCAGGATGTTGCCGTTCGGCTGCTTGGAGAACTGGATCAGGACCCAGAGCGCGAACGGAAACCCACCCTTCACCGTGTTCGCGAACTCGCCCTTGAAGATGTCCGTCTGGATCAGACTGCTGCCCCATAACACCCCGATGACCGGCAACTGCTCGATCAACTCCCGCACGAGAATCAGATGGCGCATGTGAGCGTCCAGCCGGGAAAACTTGCTCCATTTGCAACTGACCATCAGATGCGCCTTGTGGCGCGCGAGATCGCTCAGGGCGGTTGGCCACCAATAGGCAAACTGCGCCTGTTGTTGCAGCGTGTCCGGATACGGAAAATCCATATTCAGTCCAAAGGCGATGTCGCCATCCACAGGCAGCACCATCGGGGCGCCGGGCATCTGATGACCGAGATTGGCCGCATCGAGCCCAAGAGTGCTGCCAATCCGCGCGATCATCGCGCTGTAGTCGATTGGCGATTGGCGTTCGAGAAACAGTGTGGTGCTGACCATTCCGTGTCGGTTAGCCGCGTCCTTCGTCTGTCCGCCCATATTGGTCCCCACTTCCCGCCCGGCGTGTGGTTTTATATTCCTGCACCGGAGAATTGGAAACCCTTGGACGCCATGGATGTCGGTTTCGATTCGACGTTTGCGCGCGACGAACCCGCTGCCTGCGCCTCGTCAGTCCTGGCGGTACGACGCCGGGCACGCGTAAGCCACGATGTCGTCCCGGCCCCCCGTGCGCAAATGCGCGCACTCGGCCGGGACGACGGAGAAGCCTACTCCGCCGCCTGCTGCGCGACGGTTGGCGCATTGCCCGCGACCGTGGCCCGGCGCATGTCGCGCGGTTGCGATTGGTCGTAGCGGCGGACGCGGTGCATGGTCTGCCGATTGTCCCACATCACGAGGTCGTGCAAGCGCCATCTGTGCACGTGGACGAATTGCGGCTGGGTGGCGTGCTCGGTGAGGTCGCGCAGCAGCAGCCGGCCCTCGGGCACGCTCATGCCGCGCACGGCGCCGGCATGCGAGGACAGATAGAGCGACTTGCGGCCGTGGACGGGATGGGTGCGCACCAGCCGCTGCAGCACCGGCTTGAACATCTCCTTCTCCTCGTCGGTGTAGTCGACGAAGCCGAGCGATCCCCGCGAATACATCAGCGAGTGCTCGCAGATCAGATCCTCGATCTCGGCCCTGGTCTCATCGTCGAGCGCGTCATAGGCGGCGCGCATGTCGGCGAATTCGGTGTTGCCGCCCTTGGGATTGACGATCCGTGCCGACAGCAGCGAAAACTTTGCCGGGATCGGGCGGAACGAACTGTCGGAGTGCCACAGGCAGTTGCCGAGATTGAACAGATGCGCGCGGTGGTCGCGCGGCAGCGGCTTGCCGTCCTTGCCGAGATTGGAGACGTCGTTGAGGCCGGTCGTGAGCCGCGAATCCTGCGGCTTGACGATGTTGCCGCCGCGCGCGTTCTCGCGCTCGCCGAAATTCAGCGCGAAGGCGAGCTGTTGTTCATCCGATATGTCCTGATCGTGGAACACCAGCACGGCGTATCTGTCCATGCCGGCCTCGATCTCGCGGGCCTGGTCCGGCGTCAGCGGCAGGCGCAGATCGACGCCCGAGACCTCACCGACAAAATGCGGATGAAGCTGCCGGATCGCGATGGCCATCGGGAATCTCCCTGCATTTTCTCTGGCGTTTCCTCGAGTGTCGGGCGGTTGGTCCCGCAGCGTTTCGGAAAAAGGCTACTCCGGGACCAAAGGATGTCAACGGGATCGGCCGCATCAAACCCGCAGGCCCGATGCGCGATCGAGGAACAGCTCAGCGACCGCCGCGACCTCGTCCCAGGATTGAGCCAAATGGGTTGCGCCGGCCTCGCGGAGCCTGAGGTGATGGCCAGGTCGAATATGCGAAGCGGCGCACAATCCCACGGTCGTCATTCCGGCCGCGACCGCCGCCTTGATGCCACCGGCGCTGTCTTCGATGACGAGGCATGATCCCGGATCGACCCCGAGCTTCTCGGCGGCGTACAGGAATATGTCGGGATGCGGCTTTCCGCGTTTGACCATGTCGGCGCTGAAGACATTGCCGCCGAAACTGTCGTGGAGGTCGAGGACCGACAGGCAGAGCTGCAGGCGATCGAGCGAACTGGATGACGCGATACAGCGCGGGACATCGGAAAATCGCCGGATGAAATCGGTCGCGCCACGGACCTCCCTCAGCTCCTCGCGGAATCGATCGAGCGTGGCAGCCCTGAGATCGTCGGAAAAATCGGCGGGCAATGGCCTGCCCGCGGCGGATTCGATCGCGGCAAGAACGTCGTCCCAGCGTCGTCCGCAGTAGCGATCGAGCGCTTCATCGAGCGTTGTCGGCTGGCCGAAATTGGTGACGAATTCCGCCAGCACGGTATTCGCCAGCGCTTCGCTGTCAGCGATCACGCCGTCGAAGTCGAAGATGATTGCACCCACAGCGAGCCCCAGCGAAATGCGTCGATTCGAGTCTTGGTCGAGCCGAAGGTCACATTGCCAGAGGCCATCTGCCGAGCCTCAACAAATTCTTTTTCAGATTGTGTCGACGATGATCTTCCGCCGTCATTGTGAGTTCCGTATCGAACCAAAGGAGGCGACCACGAGGGTCGCCCCTACGAAATTGACACGGCGTAGGGGCGCCCCTCGTTGGCGCCCTGTTTGAACCGTCGCCGGACGGTCGTCACGCGTTCCGCGCCATCAACCCGCCATCGACCGGGATGACGGCGCCGGTGAGGAATGAGGCCGCGGGCAGGCACAGGCTCAAAGTCATGTGCGCGACCTCTTCGGGGTCGCCATAGCGGCCGAGCGCGGTGCGGCGCTTGGCATAGATCGCCTTGTGCTCCTCGGGGATGCGGTCCGTGATCGCCGTCCGGATCGGGCCCGGGCAGATGCAGTTCACCGTGATGCCCTCGCGCCCGAGCTCGACCGCGAGCGAGCGCGTCAGCCCGGTGACGCCGGCCTTGGCCGCCGCATAGGGGCTGTGCAGCGCGGTGGCGCCGAGCGCCTCGGTCGAGGCGATGTTGACGATCCTTGGACATGTCGATTGGCGCAGATGCGGCAGCGCCGCGCGGATGATGCGCTGATGCGCCGTCAGCATCACCGAAAGTCCCTTGGCCCAGGCCTCGTCGTAAGCGTCATCGTCGATGGCCACGCGCACCGAGATGCCCGCATTGTTGATGACGATGTCGAGCCCGCCGAAATGCGCTGATACCTCGCTCACGACGGCTTGAATGTCATCGCGGTTGCCGACATCGAGCCGCCAGGCCCGGGCCGCGCCACCGGCGGCGGCGATCTCGTCGGCTACCTTCTGCGCGCCGTCGGCGCTGACGTCGGTCACGGCGACGTTCGCGCCCTCGGCCGCGAAGACGCGGGCGGTGGCGCGGCCCATGCCGCTGGCCGCTCCGGTCACGAGCGCGGTCAAACCCTTGACCGATCGGCTGAGGCTCTTGAATTCGGACATGGGGGCCTGCTGAGGGATCGCGGTGGACGCCGGTCACATCGCAGGCTGGCATTGATCTCGCGCGAGGTCAAAGCGCAGGTCGGACAAGCGCAGGTCGCGCGTCGGCAGGCGACACTGAATCGACCGCTCGACTGGCTAATATTGCAGCCGCACACCGACGAGGCCGACGATGGCCAGGATGTCGTTCATGGCCATGTTGGAGCGGGTCCATTCGGCGCGCACCTCGCTCTTGAGATGGAGCGTATGGGAGATCTTGTAGACTCCGCCGCCGGCGACGAAGAAGCGGTTGTCGATGCGGGTCGTGCCGACGAACTGATCCCGGCCGTAGCCGCTGCGCAGCGTGCCGGTGAGCCATGGTTCGAACTGGTGGTCGACCTGCAGGATGACGTCGCGCGACAGGATCCCGAAAATGTTGGCGGCCGGCGTCTCCGAGGCTTGCGAGCGGGCCACCAGCACGAACGTCGTGGTCGGGTTGGCCGCCCAGGCCATCGTGGCGTCGGCGATCCATCCGCTCACATTCTGCATGTTCGGCGCATCGAAGCGGCGGGTGAGGTAGCCGACCGAGACGTCGCCGCTGAGAGCGCCGATGTTCAGCGTCACGCCGCCGCGGCCGGCAATGCCCTTGGAGTCGCGCCGCATGCCGTTGAAGTCGGTGGTCATGTCGTGCTCGCGGCGATCGATGGCGACGTCGATGAACGGGCTGAACTCCGGCGAGATCGCATAACTGACGCGCAGTTGCGCGCCCGGCTGGCGGTAGTTGCGATCCTGGGTGTTGAGGATCTGGTTGTTCCCCAACACGGCGTTGGTGAACATGATGCGATCGTAAGTCCCCTTGACGGCAATCTCGGCGCTGCCGAATTGCTGGGCTAGTCCTGCCGTGGCGCCGAGCGTGGTCGCCCGTGGTTGCTGGTTGAAGCCCGCGGTGACCAGGGCGTCGTTCACAAAGCGGCCTTCGCCGATCAGCCGTGTGCTCTCGCCGAGATCGAGGCGGCCATTGACCTTGGCCTCGGCGGTCGGGTGGCTGAGCGCCTGTTGCGCGGTGTTCTCGTTATGGGCGTAGCGGAGGTCGGCGTTGAGCTGGTGCTGCTCGAATTGCGACCTGATCGCGAGTTCGGGCGCGACGATGACGACCGGAGATCCCACCGCGGTGGCCTGGCGTCCGGGATTGGTGTTGTAGCCGCCCCAGATCTCGACCGCCGGCTTGTAGAGAAAGCCGCCGACCGTGAAGCCGGTCTGATCGTAGTTCTCGGCGGCGGGCGTTTCCGCCGCGGCAGGCACGATCGTGTCGAGGTTGCGGTCCGGCCGGACGTCCGGGTTGCGCAGCACGGGCACCGCCGTCGTCACCGGTCGCGTGGTCGCGACAGGTTTGGCGATCGCAATCGGCTTTGCGGTCCCGATGGGTCTAAAGGTCTGGGGCACGGCAGGCGGCACGCCGGGGCCGCCGGTCCGTGGCAAGGCCGGACCTCGCAGGAAGCCGGAGCCTGTCGCGCCAATGCCGAGATTGCCGCGGATTTCAGCCCTCGCATTGACGAAGCGGCTGGCGGGATTCTCGACCACCGGCCGCAACAGCAGCGCCTGCATGGCGCGCTGATCCGAGGGCCCGCCCCGCGGATACATGGCCACCCTGCCTGCCGTCCCCCTGGCGCCGGATTGCAGCCGTGACGGCGGCGTGTAGCTGAGGCTGCGCACGAGCAGTTCACGGAAATCCAGCTGCCGGACTTCGCGGGGGCTCGAGGGCGGCAGGTCCGGCGCGGCGCGGGTGACCTCGGCGCGCGCCTGGTTTGCGGCAATGAGCGCAAGCAGCACTTCGGCAAGAACCAGGTTCGGTCCGCGGACGTAGGAGCGATAGCGGAGGCTTGTCGTGCGGACTCCGGATTCCAACTTGTCTGTCTCCTCGTTGCCGATGGCAGCTCGCCGAACCAAGGGCGACGAAAAGTCCCGGCGGCAGATCAATGTTCTTGGTCTTGGAGCGGGCATGCGCCGGCCACGACGCTTCCGCCGGCCACGACGCTTCGGCGCGTCGCGCTGACGATGGTTGCCCCCTCAGCGGGGTCATCGTGAACGCTTGCTCGGCTCGATGCCCAACGTCGCGGCAATCGCATCCGGCTTTCGAACCAGTCCGGCCTGGGGGTGCCGGACTGGTTCGAGGCGCCGGCTGTGGGGCTACTGAGCCTGCGCGAGCTGCTGGGCGGCGGCGCGAAGCGCGTTGCCCTGCTGTTCAGCGGATTCAAGCGCCGCATTGGACTGCTGCTGCGCTGCTGCCCATGCTGCCTGCGTCTGCTGCTGGGCAGCCTGGTAGCCGGCCTGGATCTGCTGCTCGGCTGCCTCGCGAATGGCGTTCGCCTGCTGCTGTCCGGCTTGCTGGGCCTGGGTCAGCGCCTGAGCGTCCTGGTTCAGCTTGGTATTGGCCTGATTGAAGGCGTTGGCCGTGGCCTGCGCCTTGGCGTTCGCAGCCGCCAATGCCGCCTGGTTGGCCGCGTTGTTGGCGCGCTCCAGGACTTCCGCGGCCTCGGCGGCATCCTGCTTGGCCTGTTGTGCGACCTGCCGCGCGGCCTCAAGCGCGGTACGATCGGCCGCGACCTTCTGTTCGGCCGCCTCCGTCGCGTTGTTGATGACGGCGATCTTGGCTTCCTCGGCGGCCTCGACGGCCTGCTGGTTCTTTGTCGCGGCCGCCTGCGCCGCCTGCGTCTTCTGCTGCGCGGCCTGGCGTGCCGCTTCGCCGGTCTTCAACGCCGCCTGCAGCAGGGCCTGCGCCTTCTGCTCGGCAGCCTGACGAGCGGCCGCGGCAGCCTGTTCGGCGGCCTCCTGCGCGTCAGCTGACTTCGGCGGGGTGGCCGGCTTTGGCGCCTGCGGGGTCTGCGGGTTCTGAGCCGCTTGCTGAGCAGCCTTGCCGGCGGCTTCGGCGGTCTCCCGTGCCGTGTCGGCCGCCGCGTTGGCGGCTTCCTTGGCCTCGTTGGAGACGTCGATGTCCTTGTCGAGCTTGGTGAAGGCCTGTGTCAACGCAGCGGAGGCTGCGGTGAGCTTGGCATTGGCGGCAGCCGCGGCCGCGGTATTGGCTGCGCTCGCGACCTTCTCGGCCTGCTCGGTTGCCTCGATGGCCGCGGTCTTGGCGTTCTGTTCGGCCTGCCGTGCGACGTCGATGGCCTTGCGGTCCGCCGCGACCTGAGCCAGGGCGTTGGCTGAAGCCTGCGCGGCAGCGGCCGCGGCGGCCTGCGCCGCGGTCACGGCGGCATTGCCGGAGCTCGTCGCGGCCTTGGGTGCCGCTGCAGCGGTGGCGACCGCGGGAGCTGCCGCGGCCTTGGCCGGCACTGCGGCGACGGTCGTGGCCGGGGCTTTGGCGGCAGCCGTCGATGTGGTTGCCTTGGCGGCGGCGCCTGCCGCTGCCGTGGCGGCTGCGTTCGACGCGGCCTTGGCGGCGGCATTGGCCGCCGTGGTCGCAGCTGCCTTTGCAGCGGCGGTAGCGGCCGATTTGGCGGCAGCGTCAGCGGCGGCCTTGGCGGCGGCATTAGCCGCGGCCTTCGCGGCTGCATCCGCAGCAGCCTTCGAGGCGGCCTTGGCAGCGGCGTCAGCAGCGGCCTTCGAGGCGGCCTTGGCGGCCGCATCGGCGGCGGCTTTCGCGGCAGCCTTTGCAGCGGCATCAGTGGCGGCCTTCGCGGCGGCTGTCGAGGCGGCGCTGGTCGCGGCCGCGGTTTGCGCCTGGGCACCACTGCTGGCGCCCGTCATCGCGAGTCCGAGGGCGGTCATGAGGGCGATCATGCTCACGCGATACTTCAGATCCTGTTTCCGTACCGCGCGATTCATCGATTGCTGCATCAATTGCTGTTTCACTGACTTCACTCCTCGTTACGCTTTCACGCTACTCGTTCGGCTTCTTCTGGCACTGCTGCGCGTCTGGTTCGCTCTGCGGCAGTGGTGCGCATCGTTTGATTGCCGTTCATGTCTGTGGCTGTGGATGGTGGTTGAAAGGTGCCGGCAAGATGGAAAAGCCGTGCGGGTCGCGCCGCAGAATCTTCGCGATCGTCGACCCAAAACCTCGCCAGCCTGCGCATCGACGGCGTGGAATGTTTCTAAGTAGGATAAATTACCTAATCAGATAAATTCATTAATTAAATTGGCCGCCGGTTGCTGCGAGTGCGAGCGGGAGGTGGCCGAAAAAGACACGTACACCGAGGTGCGACGAACTGTCGCATGCGCGATGTTCCCATAATCGAAACCTCGTCACGCGAAGGGGCGGGATGAGCGCCCCGCGATGTCCCCGTCAACCAACGCCGCCTCGCCAATTTTGCTGACGACGGACCAGCGAGAGACGTGCGCGGCGTCGCACCGCGCGATTGACAACGCCGGCGGCCGTCGCCAGAGAGGCCGGCAAAAGTCGAACGCTGGTGACGCGATGGACGAGCTCGATTTCCGCGGTAAGCAGGTGCTGGTGGTCGGCGGCTCCAGCGGCATCGGCAACGGCATCGCGCAGGCCTTCCGCGAGCATGGCGCGGAGGTCGCGGTGTGCGGCACGCGTGGCAGCGCTGCCGATTATTCCGCCGAGGACGGATCGCATCTGGAAGGTCTCGACTACGCGAGGCTCGACGTCGGCGACGCGCAGGCCGTCGAGAGCTTCCGTCCGTCCTTCGATCGCCTCGATGTCCTGGTGCTGGCGCAGGGCGCGGTGCTGTATCGGCGCGGCGAGTTCGAGATGCCGGGCTTCCGCAAGGTGATCGAAGTCAACCTGATCAGCCTGATGGCCTGTGCCACGAAATTCCATCCGATGTTGAAAGCGGCCAATGGTTCCTTGATCATCGTCAGCTCGACCGCGGCCTATCATTCGACGATGGGCAATCCGGCCTACAATGCGTCCAAGACCGGCGCGCTCGGATTGACCCGCACGCTCGGCCAAGCGTGGGCGGAGGACGGCATCCGCGTCAACGGCATCGCGCCGGGGCTGGTCGCGACCAAGATGACGAAGGTCACGACGTCGAATCCGAAGCGTCTCGAAGGAGCGCTGGCACGGATTCCGCTGAAACGGCTGGGAACGCCTGATGACATGGCGGGCGCGGCATTGTTTCTGGCCTCGCCGCTGGCGTCCTACATCGTCGGGCAAACCATCGTGGTCGACGGCGGGCTGATTCTCTAGCCCCTGATCGGGAGCCGTGCGCGCCTGTCTTCGGCCGCGACAAACGCATGCGCGTTTGCGCGAGCTCGAATTGAACGCGAGGTCGAGGTGAAAGCGGCTTCAGGAACCGGACTTGGCCTGATCGGTTAGCTCACCGGGAATCATCTCAAAGCGCGCGCGTTTCGCTGTGCGCCTGACAAGGAGTGAGCGCGATGGACAAGGATCGAATTGCCGGCTCGGCAAAGGAAGCTGCCGGTCGAGTCGAAGGGGCTGTCGGCGATCTGGCCGGCAACGCTCAAGCCCAAGCCGCGGGTCTGGCCCGCGAGGCCGTGGGCAGCGTGCAGAACCTCTACGGCCAAGCCAAGGATGCGGCACGCGACGCCGGCGATGCGGCCGTCAGCTACGCCAGGGATGCCATTGGGACCAGCGGAGAGACCTTGCGTGAGGGATCGGACGTGCTGGCGAAAAAGGTGCAGGAAAATCCGCTCGGCGCGCTGATGACCGCAGGCGCCATCGGTTTTGCGCTGGCGATGCTGATCACGCATCAACCGCGCCGTCCGCCGCAGCGCTGGCGGTATTACCGTTAGGCGACATCTTCACGGAGAGACCAGCGCATGATGCGATTGGATCTCATCGGATCTCGCCCTAGCGCATGAAGTCGCCCAGCGGCGCTGATGCCGATCGACCGACCGCGCCTGGCGGGCGCGGGGCGCCAGGATAAACCGGTGCGCGCGGCGGCGGGGCCGGCGGACGTGGCGCGGCGCCAAGCCCGAAGAAATTCCGCGGCGCCGGCGCTGGTGGAGGTGCCGCGGTCTGCGCGGGAGCCGGTGGCTTCCGAAGCTTCGGCGGCGCTGCCGGTGCAAGCGCCACGGCCGCGTTGTCGGCCGGGGTCGACGGCGCGGTCGATGCAACCGGCGTGTCGCCCTTGGACTGCTCGCGTCCAACCTCGCGGCGCGGCCAAACATAGTCGTCGGCGCGCCCGGCGGGCGCGGCGAGCGCTTCGCCCTTGACCAGGGTTCGCGCGGCGAGCGGATCGACCGCGGCCGGACGCGAGCCAGGTCCGCCGAGCAATTGATCGGTGCCGACCGACGATGCCACCAGCGGCAGGATCGGTCCGGCCAGCGGGCGGGGCGCGGGCTGGCCGGGAACCGCATTGGCATCCGGTGTCGCCGGTTCGCTCGGCAGCGCCAGCGGGGTCGAGCGCGACGCCAGCAGGCGCGTGATTTCGCGCTCGACATAATGCGCCAGCTTGCGCGCGCCGGGCTTGGTGAAGAACACACCGTCATCGGCGCGCAGCTTGCGGGGCTGGCCCTCGAAATCGGGGCCTCTGAGCAGGAAGCGGCCGGATTCATCGACGAAACCGTCCCAGACATCGACATAGGTGATGCCGGCCTTGCCCGCCGCATCGCGATACAGCGAATCCAGGAACAACATGTCCGACGTTCCCCGCGGCCCGCGGATCGCGGGAAGGCCGACCCAGAGCACCGGCACGCCCTTGGACTTCAGCACCGCGATCATGTCCTCGATCTTCTTGGTGTAGAGCTCGATCCAGCGCTCGTCGCGAAACTCGTAGATGCCGTTCGGCGAGCGCGCGGTTTTCTCCGGCGCTTGCGCCGCCGGCGCGTCGGCGTTGTCGGCGTCATCCTGCGGCAATTCGGCGTCGGCGGATTTGTCGTCGGGCTTGTCAGTGGCCTTGTCGCCAGCCTTGTCACCCTTGGCTGCGCTGTCCGCGCCGTCGGGCTTGGCCGGCGGTTTGCCGTCTGCCGGCTTGCCGTCCGGCTTGGCCCTAGTGTCCTTCTTGTCGCCCTTCTTGTCGGCGGGCTTGTCAGTCTTGTCCACCACCGGCTCGCGCAGCGAGATGCGGTCGTTGAGGCCGAGCATGACGACGATGGCGTCGGGCTTTTCGGTCGCCAGGATACCCTTGGCGGCGGCGACCCAATCGGTCGGATCGCCTTTGGGCTGGTATTTGATCAGGCCGGATACGGTCTTGTGCTTGCGGATGACGCCCATGTCCGGCTGTTCGGAGTAGGCATCCTCGAGGCCGTAGGCGAGCCAGTCCGCCATGCCGTCGCCCAGCACCAGCACGTTGCGCTCGGGGACGGTGTCGCGTTTGTCCGGCGGCGGCGCCCGGGAATAGTCCTGCTGCTGCACCCGCCTCGGAGCCTGCGGCTGGAATGGCGCAAAGAAATCGTTGCCGAACCACCCGCCGAGGCCACGGGAGGGTTGGGGCGGGCCGCCGAAATTGAAGAACTGCGCCGACGCCGGTCCGACGATGCCGATCAAAAGCGTCGTGGCGACCACGAGCGCCGCGAGCGGCCCGGGTTCGATCAACACCTTCAGAAAGGACTTCAGCTTGAACATGAGGCTCGTTCGCAGGCTATCGGCGGGCGCCCTGAATACGTCCTAGCAACGTATAGTCACAGAATCAGGCTGCAAGCGGGCAGAACTCCAAACAGCCATAAACGGGGCGGGTGCCGCCACCGTCAAGTGCCCGCGGCGATTGTTCCCCGCAGGGTTACTTTGGGGGTAAAAAACCACCGTTTCAGCGTCCTCTCAGCTTCTCCAGCATGTCGGACGAGGCAAACCCGTCCGCGGCGACCCCGATCGACGCCTGGAACCCGCGCAGCGCCTCCCGGGTCAGGCCGCCGAGCTGGCCGTCAGGGGTGCCCCGGTAGAAGCCGCGCTGCACCAGCAGCTGCTGCAGCTCAAGTCGTTCGCTGCGTGTCAGTTCCCGCTCCTGGCGCGGCCACGGCTGCACGAAGGGCTGTCCGCCGCGCAGGCGGTCGGCAAAGTGCCCGATCGCCAGCGCATAGGCCTCCGCCGGATTGTATTTCATGATGACGCGAAAGTTCTGCAGCATCAGGAAGCCGGGGCCCTCGGCGCCGGCCGGCGCCAGCAGATAGGCCTTTTCGGCGGGACGCGGGAACGGCTGGCCGGTGGCCGGCTTGAGGCCGAGCTGCTCCCATTGCGCCAGCGTCATGGTCTTGGCGCGGTCGGCCAGCATGTAGTTGAAGCCTTGCGGCACCACGACCTCGTAGCCCCAGCTCTGGCCCGGCTGCCAGCCGTCCTTCTTCAGATTGTTGGCGGTCGAGGCGATCAGGTCGGCAGGGTTATCGACCACGTCACGGCGGCCGTCGCCATCGGCATCGACCGCGTAGCGCTTGAAGGCGGTCGGCATGAACTGGGTCGGGCCGAACGCGCCGGCCCAGGACCCGCGCATCTGCTCGGGGCGCAGGTCGCCGCGGTTCACGATTTCCAGCGCGGAGAGAAACTCGTCCTTGAAATAGGGCTGGCGGCGCCCGACGCAGGCCAGTGTGGCGGTGGACTGCAGCACGCTGCGGTCGCCCATCTGGGTGGAATAGTTCGACTCGATGCCCCAGATCGCCGCGATCGCATAACGATCGACACCATAGGCTTTCTCGGTGGCGTCGAACTGCGCCTTGTACTGGCTGAGGATCTCGCGGCCCCGGGCGAGCCTGGTGTCGTTGACCAGGATGTCGAGATAATCCCAGATCGATTTGGAAAATTCCGGCTGCGCATCCATCAGGTCCATGATGCGCAGGTCCGGGGCAAGGCCGGCGGTGAAGCGCTGGAAATTGTCCTGCGAGATGTTGCGGCGGGCGGCATCGGGCCACATCGCGGCGACGCAGCCGCCGAAATTGGCTGCGGCCTCGCGGATCGCGCTTGCGGTCATCAGCGGATGTCCGGAGGCGCCGTCCTCGCCGCTCCACGGCAGCGGTGTGCCGGGGCCGGGCGCCGGCGCCGTCTGCGCCGGGCCGGCCGGCTGCTGCGGAGAGGAGGCCGGCGGAGTTCCCTTCGACGGCGCCCCGGTGAAGAGGCCATTGAGCAAATTCAGCGGCCCGCCGCCACCGGAGGATTGCGCGGCCGCCTCGCCTGCGAGCAGGACGGCCACCGCAGTCAGTACCGCGGCACCGCACCGCAATGTCATCAGTCGTGTCATGCCTCAACCGCCCCCCAAAATCCGGCTTTCAGGAGGCCCCGTTCTGGTTTCCAACAGATTAACAGATGCGCAATGGTCGCGTCAGGGGCTGTCGTCCCGGTTCCCCGCGACCATGAGCGCCGTCCATACATATGCCTTTGTTGGCGGGTGCAAACCGGCTACCAACACGCGATCATTCGCGGTCCTTATCGTTGATAAATCATATTTGATCGAAGGCTCCCGACACTCCCCATGAAAATCCGCAAAGCCGTCTTCCCCGTCGCCGGTCTCGGCACCCGTGTTCTCCCCGCCACCAAGGCAATGCCGAAGGAAATGCTGACCATCGTCGACAAGCCTCTGATCCAGTACGTGGTGGACGAGGCCAAGGAAGCCGGCATCGAGCATTTCATCTTCGTCACCGGCCGCAACAAGGGCGTGATCGAGGACCATTTCGACCGGATGTACGAACTCGACGCCACGCTCGCCGCGCGCGGCAAGACCGCCGAAATGGAGATCCTGGCGCGCGACCAGCCCGAGGCCGGCGCGATGAGTTTCACCCGCCAGCAGGCGCCGCTCGGCCTCGGCCACGCGGTGTGGTGCGCGCGCGACATCGTCGGCGACGAGCCGTTCGCGGTGGTGCTGCCGGACGAACTGGTGCTGAACAAGCCGGGATGCCTCGCCCAGATGATCGAGGTGGCAAGCCGCCTGTCCGGCAAGTCGAACCTGCTCGCGGTGCAGGAGGTGCCGGCGGAGCTGACCCATCAATACGGCATCTGCGGCGTCGGCAAGCGCGACGGCAACATGTTCGAGGTCGACGGCATGGTCGAGAAACCGCCGCAGGGCACCGCGCCGTCGAATCTGTCGATCACCGGGCGCTACATCCTGCAGCCGGAGATCTTCAAGATCCTGGAGCGGCAGGAGCGCGGCGCCGGCGGCGAAATCCAGCTCACCGATGCGATGATCGGCCTGTCGCGAACGCAAAGCTTCTACGGCGTCGAGTTCGCCGGCGAGCGTCACGACTGCGGCTCGAAAGCCGGATTCCTGCGCGCCAACATCGCCTACGGCCTGGCCCGGCCCGACCTGCGCGACGGCTTGCGTGCTGATATGACCGCGTATCTGGATAAGTGAGGGCGAAACTCATCGAAAGCGAAGCTGCGAAGCAAGCGAAACGGCCGGGCTTCACCTCGCCCCGCTTGCGGGGAGAGGTCGGATCGCGCTTGGCGCGATCCGGGTGAGGGGGACTCTCCAAGGGCGGAATCTGTGGAGAGTCCCCCTCACCCCAACCCTCTCCCCGCAAGCGGGGCGAGGGAGCCCACTTCCGCTGACGTTACACATCAACCTGATTTCACCGGGGTTCGATGCTGCGCGTCGCCCCGGAATGACGTTTGCCTATGTCTTCTGCTTCACGCCACCAGCGACAGCGGCGGCACGTTGGCCACCACGCAGCGGTTGCGGCCGCCTGCCTTGGCGGCATAGAGCGCCTTGTCGGCGGAAGCGACCAGTCCGGGCCAATCCATCGGGACCACGGGGTTCACGCTGGCAACGCCGATGCTGACGGTGATGGACGCGGTGTCGTCGGACCAGTTCTCGACCTTGCGCCGGATGGTTTCCGCCACGGCGAGCGCCTCGGCCGCCGATTGTCCCGGCAGCAGCACAGCGAACTCCTCGCCGCCATAGCGCGCCGCGCAATCGCCGGCCCGCTGCACCGAATCCGAAATGCAGATGGCGATGCCGATCAGCACCTGGTCGCCGGCCTGATGGCCGTGGGTGTCGTTGAACATCTTGAAATGGTCGGCGTCGATCAGCAGCAGCGAGATGGCCGTGCCGTAGCGCATCGCGCGGCGCCATTCGAGTTCGATGGTGGCGTCGAATTTGCGGCGATTGCGCAGGCCGGTCAGCGCGTCGGTCGTCGCCATTTCCTCGAGCCGGTATTCGGCCTGCGCGCGCCGCGCGATCTCGCGCGCGAGAAACAGCGCGCCGGCGAGCACGAAGGCGATCAGGGCCAGCATGATCGCGCCGATCTTGATCGCCTGTTGGCGCCAGAGGTTGAAGATGTCGTCGAGCGGTCTTCCGACCACGACGAACAACGGGCTCGTGCTGCTGCGCCGGACGTAGAGTCGGGGGATCGAATCCACCGGGCCGCGTCCCGAAAAGGAGCCGTCGGCCGGCAGGTTCGCCGGATTGAAACTGGGCCGTTCGGCCAGATTCTTGCCGATGACGTCGAGATCGAACGGCTTGCGCATGATGATGGTGCGGTCGCGGCGCAGCACCATGATGGTGTCACCCTGGTTCAGGCTCAGACGCTCGAACAACTCGTGAAAATAGCTGAAGCGGATCGAGCCCGCGACGACGCCGAGAAAGCGACCATCGGGGCCGTTGATGCGGCGGCTCAGCACGATGCCGAAGGCGCCACGGTGCAGCATCGGCCGGCTGACGAACAGGCCGACGTCGGGATTGTCGCGGTGGACCCGGAAATACTCCTCGTCGCCGCGATTGTCCGGCGGCGGATCGAGGGTCGCGGCATCGACCGAGAGCTGCCCTTCCGCGTCGAACACCTGGATCGCGCCGAAATGCCTGGCGGAGGCGGCGTGGTCGAACAGGATCAGATGCAGGATCGGCCTGCTGACGCCGGCGACTTCCGGCAGCACGATGCTGCTGACGACGGCGCGCAGCGAGAGATCGTAAAGCTCGATGTTGCGGCCGATATCGGCATCGATGCCGGTCGCGAGGTTCTCCATCGTCTGCCGCGCCAGGGCTTCCTCGCCGCGGCGCATGTCGAACAGCACACTGGTGCAGACCGCGGAAAAGCCGATCACCGCTGCCACCGACGACGCGATCAGCAGCCTCACCGATAATGGCCGCGACCGTCCGGCCGCGCCGATGCGCCATGCGAATTGCATTGGTTCGCTCCCGACCGATGGGATGCGCCGGAATTGTTGCCGGCGGCTTAAATGCGCTGATAATGCCGGCGACCCCACACAATGGCGACAGATGTGGGTTAATCGTCCATTGTTCGACGCGCGGGTTCTGTCTATGTCCAGTATCCCGGCACCGCCTGGCCCGATCGAGGGAGCATCGACACCACGTGCACGACTATGACCTGTTGCGGGACTACCTGAAGCGCCAGAAGCTCGCCGAATTCGTTCTGAGCTTCGACGAGATCGAGGCCATCCTCGACGCCGCGCTGCCGCGCGCCGCGGCCCGCGCCTCGTGGTGGGAAACCCTGCGCAGCCCGCAGGAAAAGATGCCGCAGCGCGAGGCCGTGCTCGCCGCCGGCTACATCGCGACGAGGCTGCCCGACGGCAGGAGCGTGCGGTTCACGCCGATCCCGAAGGACAAGCGGCGGTTTCGGGCGGGGAAGGGGTAGACGTTCTCGTACCGAGCCGGAGGCGGGGCATTCAAGGGCGTTTCAAGAAGATGAACGAGGTTAGCTTGGCCAATCCATCTTCGTCGTCCCGGCCTTCGCCGGGACGACGAAGATGGGGCTCGATACACCGTCACCAGATGCAGTGCGCCTCAGTTCGCCTCGACGAACAGATATTCGTGCTGGGCGTCGCGAACGATCAGGACCCTCGCGCCGTTGCGTTCGTCCGCGACGAACCCCCAGCCGTTGGCGGCGGGGTCGATGGTGACGAACGACGTGGTCTTGTCGCGGTTGCGCCGCGAGGCGACCACGCTGCGCCATGACCCAAAGTCGAACGTCGTGGCGCCGTCTTTGGTCTCTACGCGCAGTTCGCCCAGCGCCGGATTGACATAGCGCGAGGCGAGCTTTCCGGCCTGGGCCGGGTCCGCTGGAACAACCAGCTCCGTGCGCGCCTTGGCGATCTGTGCCGCGCGTTGCATTGCCGCGGCATTGGCGCGCTCGATGGCTTCCGGTTTGCCGTCGAACAGCACCTCCAGCAGTCGCCGGAATAGTAACCCGGTGAGGTAGCCGCCGGTGTCGGAATTGGTCAGCACCACCAGGCCGATGCCCTGCGCGGGAAGAAACATCATCTCGCTGCGGTAGCCGGGCAGCGAGCCGCCATGGTGCAGGATGAGAATGTCACGCTGGGTATTCGCCAGCAGGCCCATGCCGTACGATTCCCGGTAACCCGTCGACACCTGCGGACGACGGCGCTCCTCGAGATTTTCCGTCGACACCAGACGGCGGCCGTCCGGCAGCAGCCCCTGCCGCAGTTCCATGGCGATGTATTGGGCGAGATCGTGCGCGCTGGTCCACATGCCGCCGGCCGGTCGCACCGGCACGATCGACGTGTCATTGTCGGCGCTTTCCGGCACCGTATTGCCATCGATATTGACGCCATGTGGGTTGGCATGGTCGCCGTTCATCGCGCTCGCGAAATCGAAGGTGGTGCGCGACATCCCGAGCGGATCGAACACCCGCGTTCGCATGGCTTGATCATAGGCCGCGCCGATCTCTCGTCCTGGATCAAGCACCGACCCGGCAACGTAGCCCGCCGCTGCGGCCATCAGGTTGCTGTATTGAAAGACCTCTCCGAACCGGCTGGTCGGCTGCATGGTCCCAAGCAGCGCGAGTGAGGATTCGGGCGTCGCGTGCGCGTAGTTGAACAGCCACTCCAGGTCCTGGCGCGGAAGCCCGGTGCAGGCGCAGACCAGATGCCGGATATTGACCTGCCGCGTGGTCTCGGTGTCGCCCAGCCTGAAGGATGGATAGGCCTCCGTGACCGGTTGGTCCCAGCGCAACTTGCCTTCGTCGACCAGTTCGGCGAGCAGCAGCGTCGTCATCGCCTTGGTGTCGGACGCCGCGAGAAACAGCGTGTCGGCGCCAACCGGATCGGGTTGGCCCAGCGTCTTGACGCCGAAGCCGCCCTCGAACACGACTTGGCCGCCGTCGATCAGGCTCAAGCCCACGCCCGGGATCGAGAAGCGCTGCATCTGTTCCGTGACGAAATCCTTGATCAGGCCGATGCGCTCGGCGTCAAGCGGATGGGCGGCCTTTGCCGCGAACGTTTCGCGCTGAAACCCCGCCGGCTGCAGGCTCTCCTGCAATAGCCCGAAGCCGGCCGCGTATTTTTCGCGGGTGGCGCGGGAGGCCTCGACGATCGTCACCGTCCAATGGCTGTCGGCGCGCCAGGCGAGCGCGTAGACGACCAGCTTTTCGTTGGGCGCGCTGGCGTAGTCATAGATGTGCCGTTCGTCCCAGCCGTTCCGTGGGTCCTGCGGCAGCACGATGCGCAGCCGTCGGCTCTCCGTGGGACGGTAGCTCTGCCAGGCGCTGGCGACCGCGCTGGCGGCATCCGCCGCATCGACGCTGATGAGCATCAGGTGCGAGTCGCCCCCGGGCGGGTCGAGCAGCAACGCGCGGGCGTGCGCCGCAACGGTCCAGCCGGTGGGGACGGTGAGCGTGACGCCGGCCTCGGTCGTGCACTCGGTGTCGGCAGCGAGCGGACTATCGGGGAGCGCCTTGCCGGCGCAGGTCGGCGGAGATTCCGCAAATGCGGCCGCGGCCGTCAGAAGCGTCAAGGCAACACTCAGGCACGGCAACCAGAGCAACGAGCGGCGCATGGCAACTCCCGGCTGTCTGTTGGATTCCGTTGAAGAACGTCGGAGAGGCCGGCGGATCATTGGCTGATCGGGGGCAAAGATTCAAGCGGTATCACGCAACCGGAAGGGGTGTCTTGCAAGCCGCGCGCGACGACCGCCAAGCTACTTTGCATGGGGTTGTTTTCGATATTTTGGGTGCGAGAGCCGCGCAGGCCATCCGGCTGGCCTGCCGGGCCGGAGCTGGAGGCCGCGCCCGCCATCGCCCAGGTCAGCTTCGCAAGGCGCCGCGGAGCGTCGAAGCATTTGTGCAATTGTGTCGAACGACGCCGCATTCTCAACTGTCATCGCCCGACTTGATCGGGCGATCCAGTATTCCAGAGGCCGGTGATTGAGCCGCGACGCCGCGGCGTACTGGATACCCCGCCTGCGCGGGGTATGACGACTGTTATGCGCCGTGACGGGAATGACCGGGGCGGTCTGCGTGGGCCTTGCTGCCTGTGCGTCGCAGCAACCGACAGCAGGGGTTAGGGGTCCTGACCTTCGTCAGGACGACGAGAATACTCAGCTCGCCGCTTCCAGCCGCACTTCGGTCAGCAGCCGCATCGCGTTGTCGGCGCTCATCGGCTCGCCGAAGAAATAGCCTTGGGCGTATTCGCAGCCCAATTGGTAGAGCTCGACCGCGTCGGAGTCGGTTTCCGCGCCCTCGGCGACGACGTCCATGCCGAGGTCGTGGGCGAGCGCGATGATCGATTTCAGGATCACCGGCCGGGTGCCGCGGCTGGTGGTGCGCACGAACGACTGGTCGATCTTGATGGTGTCGAACGGGAAGCGCTGCAGGTAGGCCAGCGAGGAATGGCCGGTGCCGAAATCGTCGAGCGACAGCCCGGTGCCGAGTTCGCGGATGCGGGTCAGCATCTGGGCTGCGTGCTCGGGATTTTCCATCACCAGCGATTCGGTCAGTTCGAGCTTGAGCGTGCCGCGCGCCACCGACCAGCGCGACAGCACCGAGCGGATGTCGTGAATGAGGTCGTGGCGCAGCAATTGCCGCGAGGAGACATTGACGCTGGCGAAGATCGGCTCGCGCGAGCGCATCGCGCGCTGCCACACCGAGAGCTGCCGCGCGGTCTGGTCCATCACGAAGGTGCCGAGATCGATGATCAGGCCGGTTTCCTCGGCGATGGTGATGAACTCGCTCGGCGACATCCGGCCGAGCTTGGGATGATCCCAGCGCGCCAGCGCCTCGAAGCCGGCGACCGAACGGTCTTCCAGCCGCACAATCGGCTGGTACAGCAGGCTGATTTCCTGGCGCTCGATGGCGCGGCGCAGTTCGGATTCGATGGTGAGGCGGTCGGTCTTGCGGGCGCGCATGGCCGGCTTGTAGACGTCGATGCGGTCGCCGCCGATGCGCTTGGAGTGATACATCGCCAGCTCGGCATCCTTGATGATGTCCTCGGACAGCTGCGTCTGCGGATCGGACAAGGCGAGACCGATCGAGGCGGTGAGGAAGATCTCGCGGTCGTTGAAGGCGATCGGCGCGCGGATGGTCTTGCGGATGGTCTCTGCGAAGGCGGTGATGCGGGCAGGGTCCTGTTCCGAGAGCAGGATCAGTCCGAACTGGTCGCCGGCGAGCCGCGCCAGCGTGTCCTGGGTCTTGAGGATGCGGGTCAGGCGGCGGGCCAGGGTCAGCAGGATGGAATCGCCGACCGCGATGCCGACGGAATCGTTGACCTGCTTGAAGCGGTCGAGGTCGATCACCATCAGGGTCGGCCGCAGGGTCGGCATGGTCTTGGCGAAATTGGCGACGGCGCCGAGGCGGTCGATGAACAGCTTGCGGTTCGGCAGGCCGGTAAGGTTGTCATGCACCGAGTCGTGGAGCATGCGCTCCTCGGCGTTCTTCATTTCGGTGACGTCGGTCAGCGTGCCGATCACGCGTGAGACCTCGCCGTCGGAGCCGACCACCGGGCGCGCCTTCAGCGCGAACCACATGAAATGGCCGTCGGGTGTGCGCAGCCGGAAATCCTGCACCAGCCGCCCGCGCCGCTGGTCGAGCACGCTGTCGAGGGTGGCGCGGAAACGGTCCTGGTCGAGCGGGTGCAGCACTTCGAGCCATTTCGCGGCCGGTCCTTCCAGCGTGCCGCGCTTCAGGCCGAGCAGGCTTTCGGTCTCAGGACTGGTGAAGACCTTGTCGGCGGAAACGTCCCAGTCCCAGATCAGGTCGCCGGACCCGGTCAGCGCCAGCGCCCGGCGTTCGATGTCGGAGACGATGGCGGTGGTGGCGCCGCCGCCGGCGAAGGCGTGCTGCATCACGGTGAAGCCGATCAGCATCACAATCAGTACCAGGCCGCCGAGCAGCGCCGGGCCGACGATGTCGTTGGTGACGGAACCTGCCACCGTCATGCCGGCCGCGATCACCCAGACCAAGAGTAGGAACCATGTCGGGATCAGCAGCACGGCGCGATCGAAACCGTGGGTCGAGAGATAGACGATCAGGCCGAAGCCTGCGAAGGCGATCAGCACCAGCGACATCCGCGCGATGCCGGAGGCGACCGCGGGATCGAACAGCGCCAGCGCCACCAGCGAGCTCAGGAAGGTCAGCCAGCCGATGGTGATGTGGGAATAGCGCACATGCCAGCGGCTGAGATTGAGGTAGGCGAACAGGAACACCAGCAGGGTCGCGGCCAGCACGGCTTCACCCGCCGCGCGCCAGATGCGCTCGGCGTTGTTCGACATGTCGAGCACCTTGCCCCAGAAGCCGAAATCGACGCCGATATAGACCAGCACCGCCCAGGCCAGCGCGGCCGCCGCGGGGAACATTATGCTGCCCTTGACCACGAACAAAATGGTGAGCACGAGAGCGAGGAGTCCGGAAATCCCGATCACGATGCCCTGGTACAGCGTGAAGGAATTGACCTTGTCCTTGTAGGCGTCGGGCTCCCACAGATAGAGCTGCGGCAGCTTGTCGGTGCGCAATTCGGCGACGAAGGTGATGACCGCGCCGGGATCCAGCGTGACGCGGAACACGTCGGCCGTCGGGCTCTCCTGGCGTTCCGGGCGATCGCCGGTCGACGGCGTGATGGTCGCGATCCGCGACAGCCCGAGATCGGGCCACAGCAGGCCCGACGCCACAACGCGATAATGCGGCGCGACAATCAGACGATCGAGCTGGTCGTCGGTGTTGTTGGCCAGCGCGAACACCACCCAGTTCTGGCCGCCTTCGCGGGCGCGCACCTCGATGCGGCGCACGATGCCATCGGTTCCCGGAGCGGTCGAGACCTGGATGCGGTCGCCTTCGCTGCGCTGATGTTCGAGGATCGCGGTCAGATCGATGGCGGGCGCGTCTCCGCGGACGCTGACGGCGTCAATGGCGCGTGCCGGCGATGCCGCGGCAACAATCACGAGGCCCAGCGCCAGGGACGCAAGGCACCTGATCAAACGCAATGTCCGTTCTCCGCGTTCGACGTGCAGCACGCCCTTCAATCGAGGCGTATGCACCCGGTTGTTTAAATGCCACGACAATGAGGGAAATCAAAGAGCTTCCGGTTTATACGCGCAGTAAAGGTTTAGACCGCCAACACAATTTTGCCAATATGTCCGCTTGTCTCCATGCGTCGATGCGCATCCGCCGCCTTTTCGAGCGGGAAAGTGCTGTCCATGACCGGTTTGACGCGACCTTCGCGCAACAGGGGCATAACCTTGGCCTCGATCGCCGCCACCATGGCCGCCTTATCCGCATTGCTACGGGGACGCAGGGTCGAACCTGTATGATGCAGGCGTTTGATCATCAGCCTGGTGAAATTGACGGTGGCCTTGGGCGCGCCGAGAAACGCGATCTGAACGATACGTCCGTCCATCGCCGCGGTTTCATAGTTGCGCTCGATATAGTCGCCGCCGACCATGTCGAGAATCACGTTCGCACCCGCACCAGATGTCTCCGCCTTGACCGCAGCGACGAAATCCTCGGTTTTGTAGTTAACGGCGCGGTCGGCGCCGAGCCTGAGGCAGGCGTCCGCCTTGTCCTGCGAGCCGACGGTGACGATGACCTTCGATCCGAACGCCTTGGCGAGCTGGATCGCCATGGTGCCGATGCCCGACGAGCCGCCATGCACCAGCAATGTCTCCCCCGGTTGCAGCGCGCCACGTTCGAACACGTTGTGCCACACCGTCATCAGCGTCTCCGGCGTGGCGCCCGCTTCCAGCATCGAGAACGCGGCGGGAACCTGCATCGCCTGGGCATCCTGCGCGATACAGTATTGGGCGTAGCCGCCGCCGGCCACCAGCGACATCACCTTGTCGCCGAGCCTGTGCCTGATAGCGCCCGCGCCGAGGGCCGCGACCTCGCCGGAGATCTCGAGGCCCGGCAGATCGGATGCGCCGGGCGGCGGCGGATAGGCGCCGGAGCGCTGTGCCACGTCCGGACGGTTGACGCCGGCAGCGTGGACCTTGACCAGGATCTCGCCGGGGCCCGGCGTCGGCACGCTGCGGGTTTCCGGCAGCAGCACCTCGGGTCCGCCGGGCTTGCTGATCGCGACGACGGTCATTTGCGCGGGCAGCTGTTCCATGATTTGTCCTTGTCAAAAGCCTAGGATGTCGCGGGAGGAATGGCTTAACCAGCCCCGCCCCGGCATGCAACCGCCGGTGCCGCGAAACGACAGTCAGGAGGAACCATGGCGATCGAGGATGACGACAAGCCGAAGCGGAAAATCAGTCACGAGATCGGACAGGATCTGTCGCTGTTGTCGGTCGAGGAACTGAACGAGCGGGTCGCGCTGTTGAGCGCCGAAATCGAGCGCCTGCAGGCGGCGGTGGCGAAGAAGCGCGCCTCGAAGGACGCCGCCAACAGCGTGTTCAAGACGTGAGGAACGGTGCGCGGGACGGTGCGCCGTCCATGCCCGCGACTATGTCCTGGCGATGGCCAGTGCTCGGCCAACGGCCGACATGGCAAATAAAGCCTGAAGAAATGGGCGTGTTTACGATCGATTAAGCTTTCGGGTTTATGACTGGCGTTGTCCTGGTTTGGACACCGAGTGGCTCCTGTCCACTCTGTTTGACGCCTCCCTGTTATCAACTTCACAGCCGCCGGCAACGGCGGCTCTTTTTTGCGTCGCCCTCGCGCGACCGAAATGCCGCCGAAATCGACGCCTTTTAACGTTGACCGGGTCGGCCCACCCGTCGGAAACCATAATTTGCCTTGCTGCTGGACTCTGGTCCGGCCCCGCGCAATGATTTGTTTATCATAAGCCGGTCGGTTGATCAGGCTGGATCGTCGCGTGAGTGAAGAGGCATTAACCATGTCGGACCGTTTGCAGGTGGGCGATAGCGCCTTGGTGCAGTTCAGCGAGCGGCTGACGAATTCGGCCGCGTTCGGAAACCTGTTCCGCGAAGGCATGGACCTGGTCGAAGAGACCGCCGCCTATCTCGACGGGATCGGCCGCACCGAAGCCAAGGCGCTCGACCGTGCCGCCAGCCTGACCTATGCGACCGAGAGCATGCGGCTCACCACCCGGCTGATGCAACTCGCCTCCTGGCTGCTGTTGCACCGTGCGGTCAAGGAAGGCGAGATGACGCTGACCCAGGCCAATCGCGAAAAGACCAAGGTCAAGCTCAGCGCCGCCGATCCCGGCCCGGTCGACATGGTCGAAAAACTGCCGCAGCATTTGCAGGACCTGATCACCCGGTCGATGAACCTGCAGACCCGCGTCCGGCGCCTCGACACCACCATCCATGCACCCGCGGCGGAACGCGCCCCGATCGGCAATCCGCTGGTGCCCCAACTCAACCGGCTGAAGGCTGCGTTCGAGCGGTAGGGCCCGCGGGCGCGGGGATCGGCTCACGGCGCGATCCGTCTGCTCCTGGTCGGCGATGGTTTCGCGGGAGCCACCGTGCGGCCGCCGGACCGCGACAACTCCTCGAAGAAGGCGCGTGTTCTGGTCGTCGCGCCCGGCCCCAGACGGAACCGAACAGCGTCCGCTCCCACATCGCCCGCGGCGCTCTGCAATCGTACGGATGTCACCTGGCGCCCGTTTTCGTCGGTCACAAGAACCGGCGGTTGGTCTGCCGACACCCATTTGTCGCCCCATTGCATCAGGGCGACCATCGCCGGCAGCAGCGCACGACCGCGTTCAGTCAGCCGATAGAGCGGGCGTTTTGCCGGGCCGTCGCGCTCGACGATGCCGTTCGCGACCAGACGCTCCAACCGCGCAGACAGGATGTTTTTCGCGATTCCCAGGCTCTTCTGGAAGTCGCCGAAGCGGCAAACGCCGAGAAACGCGTCGCGAACGATCAGCAGCGTCCACCAATCGCCCACGACCTCCAGGGTGCGCGCTAATGAGCAGTTCAGTTCCGAAAGATCCGTCTTGCCGGGCATGGTTGCAGAGTGAAACCTTTTGCACTATGGTTTCACTCTGCAACTAAATGACCGGCCGGGCAACGGGAGTTCGACATGATCGCTTCAGCGACGCTGGATCTGCGGGACGCGGGATTGGAGCCGGCCGCCGGTTCGAATTTGAGGACGGCTGGTGCTGCGGTCGCGCTGGGGTCATTCGGCGTGACCGTGACGAGCGTGCTCTATGCTCTCTCACCGCCGGCTGCTGCGCTGCCGGCGCAGCCGTTCGATCAGGCGCTGGCGCTGGCGGGCGCCGTGGCCGGTGCCCGGACCCTGCTTGCCGCAGGCACTATCGGCATTTTCTCGGATATCGTGTTCGCGGTCGGAGCCCTCCTGCTCACGCTCGAAGTGGCGCGGCGCGGACGAGGTCTCGGAGTCGCGGGCTGGATCGCGATCCTGTTGAGCGTTGTCGTCTTCACGTTTGTCGATGCGATCGTGGGCTTTGTGTTGGGACCCGTGGCCGCCATGACGGATGGCGCCGGCGCATTCGTCGCGTTCAAGCGGCTGTTCGATTCGCTGTTTCTGTTGGGAACGGCGGCGTTCGGAGCGGGGGCCTTGTTGGCATTGGTGGACGATATGCGGTCGGCGGCGCCGGTCGCGAGCAAGCCCGTCGCGCTGGCGGGGGCGTCGACGGGGGTTGGCGCGGTGCTGACGGCCGGAGCCTGTTTCGCCGGTTTTCCACTGGAGCAGGGCGTGGGCATCAGTATCGGTCTCGGTTCGGCGATCTTTGCTGCGCTTGGCCTGCAGATCGCATTGAAACCGCGTTAGACCGGGACAAGCGCGTTGCCTGCAGCAAAAGAAAACGCCCCCGTCGAACGGGGGCGTCTTGCGTTTCGATCCATGCGTCGAATGCAAAGGATGGTCGCGAGCGGCGATCAATCCTTCTTGAGGAAGCCCTGGAATTTCTTCTGGAATCGCGAGACGCGACCGCCACGATCGAGCAGCTGCTGGGAGCCGCCGATCCAGGCCGGATGCGACTTGGGGTCGATATCGAGGTTCAGCTTGTCGCCGGCCTTGCCCCAGGTGGAGCGCGTCTGGTACTCGGTGCCATCGGTCATCACGACCGTAATCACATGATAATTCGGATGAATTTCGGCTTTCATGGCATATCCTCTGCGCGCTCGCGCCTGTCTCGAACAGCTGACGTGTGACGGATTTGGGGCGCTCTATAACGTAGCGGGCCTGGCAAAACAAGCCGCCAGGTCCTGTATCTTGCCTTGGTATCTTGCCGGATTTGCCAGCGTTTGCGGCTGGGCCTATCTGGGAGCGGCAAACAGATCGGTCAGGTATCCATGAGTGCAGTTGAGAGTGCAGTTGAACGGCTCGAAGATCGCAATGCGGCGGCGCCGGCTCCAACCCCGGCCGTAGCCGCGTCGTCCCTCGATGATGCACAACTCGCACCGGCCTTGCCCAACACCTTGCCCAAGGGCCTGCCCAAGGGCCGCCTGCGGCCGCTGGTGGCGCTCGCGCCCTATGTCGCGCGGTATCGCGGTCGTGCCCTGCTCGCGCTGGTCTCGCTGACGGTCGCGGCGCTGACCACATTGCTGGTCCCGGTTGCGGTGCGGCGGATGATCGATTTCGGTTTCACGCCGGACGGGATCGCGCTGATCAACAGCTATTTCAGCGTCATGATCGCGGTGGTCGCGATCCTCGCGCTGGCCAGCGCATCGCGCTACTACCTTGTCATGACCATCGGCGAGCGCATCGTCGCCGACCTGCGCCGCGACGTGTTCGCGCACCTGATCTCGTTGTCGCCGTCGTTCTTCGATTCCGCGCGCTCGGGCGAACTGGTCTCGCGGCTGACTGCCGACACCACCCAGATCAAGTCCGCGGTCGGCGCCTCGGTCTCGATCGCGTTGCGCAACCTGATGATGTTCTTCGGCGCGGCTGCGATGATGGTGATCACCAGCCCGAGATTGTCCGGCTTCGTGCTGCTCGCCATCCCCCTGATCGTGATCCCGCTGGTTGCGTTCGGCCGCTGGGTGCGGCGGCTGTCGCGCAATGCCCAGGACACGCTGGCCGAGGCCTCGGCCTATGCGTCCGAGCTGGTGGGGTCGATCCGGACCGTGCAGGCCTACACCGGCGAGGGCCTGGCGCAAACCCGGTTCGGCGGCGAGGTCGAGCAGGCCTATGAGGCGGCGCGGACTTCGACCCAGGCGCGCGCGGTGCTGACCTCCGTCATCATCTTCATCGTCTTCAGCAGCGTGGTGGCGATCCTCTGGGTCGGCTCGCATGACGTGCTGATCGGCGCGATCACGCCAGGCCGGCTCGGCCAGTTCGTGCTCTACACCGCGTTTGCCGCGGCCGGGCTCGGCCAGCTCAGCGAGGTCTGGGGCGAGGTTTCGGCGGCCTCGGGCGCGGCGGAACGGCTGTTCGAAATCCTGCGCGTCACGCCCGACATCACGGCGCCGGTCGCACCGCGCGCGCTGCCGGCGCCGCCGCGCGGCGACGTCAGTTTCGACGACGTCAGTTTCGCCTATCCGATGCGGCCCGGCGTAGCAGCGGTCGACCATGTCTCGTTTGCCGTGAAAGCCGGCGAGAAGGTCGCGATCGTCGGTCCGTCGGGCGCGGGAAAGAGCACGCTGTTTCATCTGCTGCTGCGCTTCTACGATCCGGCCTCGGGCACGATTGCGGTCGACGGCGTGCCGGTGCGGACGGCCGACCCGAAAGAGGTGCGCGCCCGCATCGCGCTGGTGCCGCAGGACTCCGTGGTGTTCGCGACCAGCGCGCGCGAAAACATCCGCTTCGGCCGGCCCGACGCCTCCGACGCCGAGGTCGAACTCGCCGCCGACCTCGCCCACGCCACCGAATTCATCCGCCGTCTGCCGGGCGGATTGGACGCCCAGCTCGGCGAGCGCGGCGTCGCGCTGTCCGGCGGCCAGCGCCAGCGCATCGCGATTGCCCGTGCGATCCTGCGCGATGCGCCGCTGTTGCTGCTGGACGAGGCGACCTCGTCGCTCGATGCCGAGAGCGAGACGCTGGTGCAGACCGCGCTGGAAGAACTGATGCGCCAGCGCACCACGCTGGTGATCGCGCACCGGCTGGCCACCGTGTTGTCCTGCGACCGCATCCTGGTGATGGAGCACGGCAGGATCGTCGAACAGGGCACCCACGCCTCCCTCGTCGCCGCCAACGGGCTTTATGCCAGGCTGGCGCGGCTGCAGTTCGAGGGGGTGTAGGCGATCATTGGTCTTGCGGAGGAGAGGGGCCGTCCCGAGGGATAGCGGGCGGCTGCGGCGCTTCGGGTCTTGCCCGAAGTATCAATGGGGCAGTTGTTGCCGAGGCTGCCGTCGCTTCGCCGATCACGCCAGCGTCGCGCATTCGCGCGACGACGCGGTTTCTGAGATCGATCTCGGATTGTTGGTCCTTGCCGGCGAACGGGTGTCGGGCGCGCGTGACGATGAATGCCATCTCGTCAGGATCGAGCTCGCCGAGCGACTTCCCGAAATATGATGCAGCCGCATCGGCAACCCCGTAGCCGCCACGACCCAAATAGACGTCATTGAGATAGATCTCGAAGATCGTATCCTTTGAGAGGATCTTGTCGACGCGGTCCAACAGGACCAGGGTTCCGATCGGCCGATCGAGGCCCTTGCAGCATTCAAACGGCATCAAGCAGCGCGCCAGATGATTCGCAATGGTCGCTGGTCGGGGACGGCGCTGGCCGAGGACGGCGAGCGCATATTCGGTGAGCACGGCCGGGCGGTCGTAGAACTCGGGCTCCTCGGAGGCCAGAAAGGCGCTCCGCAGGAGTGGTGGAATCTCGGCGATGGGGGTGAAGGTGCGACCATGGCTTGCGGAGCAGATTTGGTCAGTGCCGGAGATTGCAGCGAGTTTTTGATGATCCGGTAGGCCGAGGCCGTATTCGAAATGCCAGACCAGCCAGCCCGACCACGCGAGCAGAGCCGGCCCGGACAGCATCAGCACCGCCGCCAGTGACTTGCCGACGAGGACGGCAGGCTTCCGAATCGTTCGAGACGTCTCAAAGCGAAAGCAATTCAGTTCCATAGCCTAAGTCTGGATTGCGTGGGCGCGCGGCCGTAGTTCGGGTTTAACAAAAAGTGGAACCAAAAGCGCTGTTCCGTTGTTGGAACGCCGATTGAAGTCTACGCTGCTCGAGCAGCAACAGCAGGAGACAATGATGCCCTTTCGCCGTGGCGGCTTTGCGCTGACGCCTCCGTCATTCGTTGTGTTCATCATCTCGCTCATATTGGCTGTTCTCGCCATGATGGTGCACTATGCGCACGTGTCCGTGCCCATCATCGGTGCATCGCGCGTGTTCGATGTGCTGACGATTGCCTATGTCGTTCTGACCATCGGCGTTCTGCTCAAAGGCGTGTAGAGGCGCCTCGTCTAATCTATTGCGCCTGGCTGGCAATGTAGCTCATGACATTGAGCTGCTTCCCCGTCATTGCGAGGAGCTCTTGCGACGAAGCAATCCATCTCGCCATGCGCAAAGGTGGATTGCGTCGCTGCGCTCGCAATGACGGGGAAACAGCTCTGTCTCGAGGCTACATTGCGAGTCAGACTCCGAGCAGCGTCGCGGAACGCGATGCGTCTCGACGGATAAGGCCACAGAATCGGAAAATCTCTACCGTTCCGTCAGCTTCAGCTCGATGCGGCGGTTGCGGCGATAAGCGTCATCGTTCGGTGCCGGATCGAGCGGCTGGAATTCGGCGAAGCCGGCCGCGACCAGCCGTTGGGCGGGCAAGCCGAGCGAGATCAGATACTGCACCACCGAGATCGCGCGTGCCGACGACAATTCCCAGTTCGACTTGAACTGCAGGCTGTTGATGATCGGCCGCGCGTCGGTATGGCCATCGACCCGCAGCACCCAGGCGATCTCGGCCGGAATCTGCTTGTCGAGTTCGGTGAGGGCGGTGGCGACCTTTTCGAGCTCGGCGCGGCCCTCGGGCAGCAGCACCGCCTGTCCGGTGTCGAAGAACACCTCGGACTGGAACACGAAGCGGTCGCCGACGATGCGGATGTCCGGCCGGTTGCCGAGAATGGCGCGCAGCCGTCCGAAGAACTCCGAGCGATAGCGCGACAATTCCTGGACGCGCTGGGCCAGCGCGACGTTGAGGCGCTGGCCGAGGTCGGCGATGCGGTTCTGCGATTCCCTGTCGCGCTTCTCGGAGGCGTCGAGCGCGTCTTCGAGCGCGGCCAATTGCCGGCGCAGCGCGCTGATCTGCTGGTTCAGCACCTCGATCTGCGCCAGCGCGCGAGCCGAGACCTGTTTCTCCGAATCCAGCGCCTTGCCCAGTTCGGCCATTCGACCGGCGGCGTTGTTGCCGGCGCCGGCGAGCCCCTCATAGAGGCCCTTGACGCGGTCACGTTCGGCCTCGGCGGAGGCGAGGCCGGCGCGCAGCTGCGAGACCTGGTCGTCGAGGCTGAGCTTGCCGAGCTTTTCCAGCGACAGCATCTCGTTGAGCTGCGCGATCTTGAGGTTGAGCTGCTCCAGCGCCTTGTCCTTGCCGGTGACTTCCTGCGACAGGAAAAACTGCACCACCAGGAACACGGTGAGCAGGAACACGATCGACAGCACCAGCGTCGACAGCGCGTCGACGAAGCCCGGCCAGTAGTTGAAGGCGGAGTCGCTGCGGCGTCCACGGGCAAGTGCCATCAGTGTTCTCTATCTGTCGAGTTGCTCGGTCGGCTGGCGCTATGGCGAATGGCAAACCGCCTCGATATTGTAGCCGTCGGGATCGAGGACGAAGGCTCCATAATAACCTGGATGATAGTTCGGGCGTAGTCCGGGGGCGCCATTGTCGATGCCGCCGGCCGCGATCGCCGCATCGTAAAATCGGTCGACCATTGCCCGATCCTGCGCCGTGAAGGCGATATGCGCACCTATCCGCAGGCTGTCCCGCCATCCGATCCAGAAGAAGGCCTTGGGGCTGATGCCATAGCCCGCGGACCGTTCCCCGTCCGCGTACAGGCGCGTGATCCCGAGGGGGAGCAAGGCGCGATCATAGAATGTCTTCGACCGCTCGAAGTCGCTGACCCCGATGCTGACGTGGTCCAGCATGTCTGAACCTCCGCTAGCTCTTTTCCGGCTGCTTGGCGAGGCGTTCGAGCAGCCGCTTGATTTCGCGGTTCTGTTCGCCCTGGCCATCGGCCCATTCGCGGATCATCTGCTGCTCGGTCCGCATATGCGCGACCAGCCCCTGGATCGCCTCCGCGAGGTTGGCCATGGCTGTCGTGGCGTTGCGGTTGCCGTTGTCTTCCACCGAGGTGCGCAGCCGCTCGATCGCCGCCGACAGCTCGCCGCCGCCGCCGTCACGGGCATATTCGCGCACCGTGGAGGCGAGCCAGTCCTCGAGGTCGGTGTAGAAGCGGTTCTGCGCCTGGCTGGATTGCAGGTCGAGGAAGCCCAGGATCAGCGAGCCGGCAAGGCCGAACAGCGAGGAGGAAAACGAAATGCCCATGCCGCCGAGCGGAGCGGCAAGCCCCTCTTTCAGCGTGTCGAACAGGGCGCCGGCTTCGCCGCCGACCTTCAGGCCCTCGATCACCTTGCCGACCGAACTCACGGTATCGATCAGGCCCCAGAAGGTGCCGAGCAGGCCGAGAAACACCAGCAGGCCGGTCATGTAGCGCGAGATGTCGCGCGCCTCGTCGAGCCGGGTGGCGATCGAATCCAGCAGATGCCGCATCGTCTGCTGCGAGATCGTCATCCGCCCGGTGCGCTCGCCGCCGAGGATCGCCGCCATCGGCGCCAGCAAAGTCGGGTATCGCTCGGGCGCGAGGCCGGGATCGGCGATGCGGAAATTATTCACCCAGGACACCTCGGGATAGAGCCGGATCACCTGGCGGAAGGACAGGACGGTGCCGATCAGGAGCACCGCGCCGATCAGGGCATTGAGACCCGGATTGGCGAAGAAGGCGTTGATGATCTGCTTGTAGAGCACGACCATCACCAGCGCGCAGAGCACGAGGAACACCAGCATGCGCACCAGGAAGATCCGGGGCGAGGACAATTTGTTCAACTCGATCTCGATTGCCGAACGGGAAGAAGAGGGGGCTGAAGGCATTGCCGATGACATCCGTTGCTGGAACCGGTCTTCAGCCCCCAATATGGCACAGCGGTGGCGGGAAAAAAGCGGGCATCGCGCCAATTCGGGTCCGGACGATCCGGCCAGGGCTGAAACCGGTTCCGGCCCTTTGACGTAGCTGGATTGGTTCCAGCGCGACTTTGCCTCAGTCGGGATTCGATATGACGGTTTTCTATCTCGGTGCCATCGTGGCCATGGCACTGGCGCTGTCAGTCCTGATGGCGATGGCCTGGGTCGTGCAACAGCGCACCGGCAATTCCGGCTGGGTCGATACGATCTGGACCTCTTCGGTCGGCCTGGTCGGGGCGGCAGGCGCGCTCTGGCCGATCGGGGGCACGGTGCCGATGTCACGGCAATGGCTGGTGGCAACCCTGGTGGCGGTCTGGGCGCTGCGGCTCGGGGGACATATCGGGATTCGCACCGCCGCCGGCACGGACGATCCCCGCTATGCCGCGTTCGCCAGGGAATGGGGCGTCAACGCACCGCGGCGGATGTTCTTTTTTCTGCAAAGTCAGGCACTCGGCTCGATCCCGCTGGTGCTTGCGATTTTCGTCGCGGCACATGCCCCGCGGGGTGCGTTGCGCCCGCAGGACTATCTCGGGGGCCTGATCCTGCTTGCCGGCATTGCCGGCGAGGCCGTGGCGGATGCGCAGCTCGGGCGCTTCCGAACTGACCCCGCCAACAAGGGCAAGGTCTGCGATACCGGGTTATGGCGCTGGTCGCGTCATCCGAATTACTTCTTTGAATGGCTGTGCTGGCTGGCCTATCCGGTGATCGCCATCTCGACCAATGCGGCCTCGGGCTCGTTCTGGGGCTGGGCGAGCCTGCTCGCGCCGGTGGTGATGTACTGGTTCCTGGTCCATGTCACCGGCATTCCCCCGCTCGAAGAGCAGATGCTGCGCTCGCGCGGCGCGCGTTATCGCGACTATCAGTCGCGCACCAGCCGGTTCTTTCCGTTGCCGCCGCGACAGGGAGCGATCCCATGAGCTTCGTCTCCATCATCGGCACCGCCACGCGCGTGCCGCTCCCCGACGCCGTGGTCCGCGCCGCGATCCATCAGCTTTGCTCCCGCACCGCGACGTGGCTCGCCTCCTGCGGTCCGGCCAACGACGCGGCGTTCGCGCGAGCCACCGCGGCCCGCGCCATCGCCGAATGCAGCGAGGCTGCCAACGCCCAGCATTACGAGATGCCGGCGGCCTTCTTCACAAAGGTGCTGGGGCCGAACCGCAAATATTCCTGCGGCTTCTACGCGCAGGAGAATAGCACCTTGCAGGAGGCCGAAGAGGAAGCCCTGCGTCGCACCGTCGCGCACGCGGATCTCGCCGACGGCCAGTCGATCCTCGAACTCGGCTGCGGCTGGGGTTCGCTGTCGCTGTGGATGGCCCGGCAATTCCCCAACTCGACCGTCGTCGCGGTGTCGAACTCGCATTCGCAGCGCGTCCATATCGAGGACGAGGCGACGCGGCGCCGGTTGCCCAACCTGCATGTGATCACGGCCGACATGAACGTGTTCGATCCGCAAGGGCAGTTCGATCGCATCGTCGCGGTCGAGATGTTCGAGCACATGATGAACTGGCGCGAACTGCTGTCGCGGGTCAGATCCTGGCTCGCGCCCGAGGGGCGGTTCTTCATGCAGGTCTTCAGCCATCGCTCCGGCTGCTATCTGTTCGATGCCGCCGAGCGGACCGACTGGATCGCGCAGCATTTCTTCACCGGCGGAATCATGCCGAGCCATCGCCTGATCCGGCAATATGCCGATCTGTTCGAGGTCGAGCAGGAATGGCGCTGGAATGGCGCGCATTATCGGCGCACCGCGCTCGACTGGCTGGCGAGGTTCGATCGCAACCGCGACGATATCGAACGGACCCTGCGCGACATCCATGACGACGAGACCGCGATATGGATGCGGCGCTGGCGCTGGTTCTTCCTAGCGACCGCCGGCATGTTCGGCTATGCCGAGGGCGGCGAATGGGGCGCGAGCCTGTATCGGCTGCGGGCGGCGCGTTGACGACGCGAAGATGCGATCGTGCCACCATGGTGCCGCGCGTCGAATCATAGGTCCTTGGTGTCGGGTGCAATTCGTTCGCACTCCCACCGCTGAAGCTTGACTCACAATCAGGTGAGTCCGCCAAAACGCTCGCCTGATCAAGGCCCTATCATTTGTGTGACATAGAGCCGCCGTCTCGCCGTATTGCAATGCAGCAAGCTGCTTTTATCCTTACTTCCGTCGCAATTGCTCGAGCGGCGACGCGTGGTCGCATCGAGCGCATGTTCATGACTGATCTTTTTTAGAAACCGGGGCTATCGCTTCAATGTCAGGATTTTTTACGCACCCGGCATGCGTCGTATCGATGCTTGCCGCATTCGCGCCGCTGCTCGCCGGCTGTGATGAACCAGTACGGGCGGCTGCGAGTCCGTCGGCAGCGGAGCCCGAGGTCGGCGTTATCGTGGTCAAGGCGCAGCCGCAGGCCATCGTGCGCGAACTGCCGGGGCGCATCGCGCCGATGCGGGTGGCGGATGTTCGCCCGCAGGTGTCCGGCATCATCGTCGAACGTCTGTTTCGTCAGGGTAGCGAGGTCAAGGCTGGCGATCCGCTCTACCGGGTCGATCCTCGACCGCTGCAGGTCGAAGTGCAGTCCAGCGAAGCCGCGCTGGCGCGCGCGGAGGCCGTCCATCTACAGGCATCGCAGCAGGCGCGCCGCATCGCGCTGCTCACGGCCCAGCGCACCGCGCCTGAAGCCGAAAATGAAAAGGCCGTCGCCGCGGAACGCCAGGCTGCCGCCGACGTCGAGGGACGCAAGGCCGATCTCGCCCGCGCCAGACTCAATCTCGATTACACCACCATTCGCGCTCCGATCGACGGCGTCGTCGGCGCGGCGCAGGTCAGCGAAGGCGCGCTGATGGTTCAGAACGACAACGCGACGCTTGCGACGATCCAGCAGCTCGATCCGGTCTATGCCGATTTCACCCAGTCCGTGAGCGAGTTGGTCCGGCTGCGACGCGCTCTCGAAACCGGCGAACTCGACCGGATCGCGCCGGATGCGATCAAGGTGCACCTGGTCCTCGATGACGGATCGCTCTATCCGATCGCCGGCAAATTGCTGTTCTCGGAAGCCAGGGTCGACGCCAATACCGGCCAGGTGACGTTGCGTGGCGAATTTCCAAACCCCAAGCGCGACCTGCTGCCGGGCATGTACGTGCGTGTCCGGATCGAGCAGGGCATCGACGCCGATGCCATGGCCGTGCCGCAGCAGGCCGTTCAGCGCAACAGCGGCGGCGGCAGCGAAGTGTTCGTGGTCAGGGACGACGACCGCGTCGCCACCCAGCCGATCCGCACCGGTTCGGTTCAGGACGGCCGTTGGTTCGTGACCGACGGGCTGCGCGCCGGGGACCGGGTCATTGTGGAGGGTTTTCAGAAGTTCGCGGCCGGTGACAAGGTCAAGCCGCAGGGCTGGGCCGAGGCGGATGCGTCGACCGAGGCGAACGCGTCGCGATCGACGCCGGTTCAGCAGTAACGACCATGCCGAGCTTCTTCATCGACAGGCCGATTTTCGCCTGGGTCGTCGCGCTGTTCATCTGTCTGGTCGGCGCGATCTCGATTCCGCTGCTGGCGGTGGCGCAGTATCCGATCATTGCGCCGCCGTCGATCTCGATCTCGACCAGCTATCCCGGCGCGTCGCCTGAAAACCTCTACAACAGCGTCACGCGCCTGATCGAAGAGGAACTGAACGGCGCGTCCGGCATCCTCAATTTCGAATCGACCAGCGACTCGCTCGGGCAGGTCGAAATCACAGCCAATTTCGTGCCGGGAACGGAAACCGGCGCCGCCTCGGTGGAGGTGCAGAACCGCATCAAGCGGGTCGAGGCGCGGCTCCCGCGCGCGGTGATCCAGCAGGGCATCCTGATCGAGGAAGCGTCGAGCGCGGTGTTGCAGATCATCACGCTGCGCGCGACCGACGGCGGCCTGGATGAAGTCGGGCTCGGCGATTTCATGATCCGCAACGTGCTCGGCGAAATCCGCCGCATCCCCGGTGTCGGCCGCGCCACGCTCTATTCCACCGAACGCTCGCTGCGGATCTGGATCGATCCGTCGAAGCTGGTCGGCTACGGCCTGACGGCTGATGACGTGACCCGGGCGATCAACGCGCAGAACGCGCAGGTGGCTTCCGGCAGCATCGGTGCCGAGCCGAGCACGCCGGAGCAGCGAATTTCGGCGCTCGTGCTGGTCAAGGGCCAGCTCGACTCGCCCGATGAATTCGGCGCCGTCATCCTGCGCGCCAATACGGACGGATCGACCGTGCGCCTGCGCGACGTCGCCCGCATCGAGATCGGCGGGCTGAGCTATCAGTTCAACACCAGGCAGGACGGCAAGCCGACCGCCGGCCTGTCGGTGCTGTTGTCGCCGACCGGCAATGCGCTCGCGACCGCCAGCGCCGTCGAGGCCAAGATGAAGGAGCTGTCACGGTTCTTTCCGGCCAACATCAGCTACGACATTCCCTACAACATCACGCCGGTCGTCAAGGCGTCGATCACCAAGGTGCTGTCGACACTGGCGGAGGCCGTCGTGCTGGTCTTCGTCGTGATGTTCCTGTTCCTGCAGAACATCCGCTACACCATCATTCCAACCATCGTGGTCCCGGTCGCGCTGCTCGGCGCCTGCGCCACGCTGATGCTCGCGGGCTATTCGATCAACATGCTCACCATGTTCGGCATGGTGCTGGCGGTCGGCATTCTCGTCGATGACGCGATCGTCGTGGTCGAGAATGTCGAGCGCATCATGGCCGAGGAGGGCCTGCCGCCGAAAGAGGCGACCCGCAAGGCGATGAGCCAGATCACCGGCGCGATCATCGGCATCACGCTGGTGCTGATGGCGGTGTTCGTGCCGATGGCCTTCTTCCCGGGATCGGTCGGCATCATCTATCGGCAGTTCTCCGTGACCATGGTGGCGTCGATCGGCTTCTCGGCCCTGCTTGCGCTGTCGTTGACGCCGGCCCTGTGTGCGACCTTGCTGCGGCCGGTACAGGCGGGCCATGGCCACGCCCGCAAGGGCCTGTTCGGCTGGTTCAACCGCACGCTCGAGGGCGGCCGCGACCGCTATGCGCGCATCGTGCGGGGGTCGCTGGCGCGCGGCGGCCGGCTGATGCTGGTCTATGCCGCGCTGCTGATCGGGCTTGGCTGGGCCTTCGTACGGCTGCCCGGCGGCTTCCTGCCGGTCGACGACCAGGGCTTCATCATGACCGACGTGCAGACGCCGTCCGACGCGTCGTATGCGCGGACTTTGGCCGCCGTCGAACGGGTCGAAAAATATCTCGCCGCGCGGGACGGTGTCGACAACGTCACGTTCCTGACCGGTTTCAGTTTCCTCGGCCAGGGCATCAACACCGCGCAGGCCTTCATCACGCTGAAGGACTGGTCGGAGCGGGGCCCGAAGCAATCGGCAGCCAGCATCGTCGCCGACATCAACCGCGATCTGGCCTCGGTCCGCGACGCCAGGATTTCCGCGCTGCAGCCGCCGCCGATCGATAATCTCGGCAATTCCTCCGGCTTCAGTTTCCGCCTGCAGGATCGTGCGCAGAAGGGATTTGTGGCGCTGGCCAGCGCCGCCGATCGGCTGGTCGCGGACGCCAATGCGAGCCCGGTGCTGCAAAAGGTCTATGTCGAGGGGCTGCCGCCCGCGCCGCAGGTCAATGTCGTGATCGACCGCGAAAAGGCCGGCGCCTTCGGCGTCACCTTCGAGGATATCAACAGCACGATCTCGACCAATCTCGGCTCGAACTACGTCAACGATTTCCCCAATCGCGGCCGGATGCAGCGTGTCATCGTGCAGGCCGATCGCATCGGTCGCATGAATGCCGAGGACATCCTGAACTACAACGTCAGGAACAGCCGCGGCCAACTGGTGCCGTTCTCCGCCTTCGCCGCGATCGAGTGGGCCAAGGGGCCGACCCAGATCGCCGGCTTCAACTACTATCCCGCGGTCCGGATCAGCGGCGAGGCGCGTCCCGGCTACACCTCGGGCGATGCGATCACGGAAATGGAGCGGCTCGCCGGCCAGTTGCCGCGCGGCTTCGGCTATGAATGGACCGGGCAGTCGCTGCAGGAAAAGCTGTCGGGCTCGCAGGCGCCGTTGCTGCTGGCGCTGTCGGCGCTGGTGGTGTTTCTCTGCCTCGCCGCGCTCTATGAAAGCTGGACCATTCCGCTGGCCGTGCTGCTCACGGTGCCGCTCGGCATCGCCGGCGCAGTGCTGGCGGCGACGTTGCGCGGCCTGCCGAACGATGTGTATTTCACTGTCGGCCTGATCACCATCATCGGGCTGGCGGCCAAGGACGCCATCCTCATCATCGAGTTCGCCAGGGATTTGCGCGCGCAGGGACGGCCGCTGATCGAGGCCACGGTGGAGGCCTGTTCGTTGCGATTCCGGCCGATCGTGATGACGGGGCTGGCCTTCGTCTGCGGCGTGCTGCCGATGGTGGTCGCGACAGGCGCCGGTGGAGCGAGCCAGCAGGCGCTCGGCACCAGCGTCATGGGCGGCATGATCGCGGTGGTCGTGCTTGCGCTGTTGATGGTGCCGGTGTTCTTCGTCGTGGTGCAGCGCGTCTTCGCACGCGACAGGGAAGCGGCGAAGCCGCCGGCCGGCGAACTCTACGGACCGCCGGCGCCGCAACAGATGTAGCCCTACGCTGAGAGCGGCTTCAGCGTCTTCACCAGTTCGCCGTGGACGAACTCATTGCCGCAGATCACGTGGCCCGTGGTCAGCGCATCGTCATTGCCTGACATCCCGGAGATGGTGCCGCCGGCTTCGCGCACCATGATCAGCCCGGCCGCGATGTCCCAGGGCTTGAGGTCGCGCTCCCAATAGCCGTCGAGGCGGCCGGCGGCGACGAAGGCGAGATCGAGCGAGGCCGCGCCGAAGCGGCGCAGGCCCGCGACGCGGTTCTGGATCGCGGTCATCTCGCGCCGCGACAGATCGAGGTCGCCGCGGCCGATATGCGGCAGGCCGCAGCCGATGACGCATTCGTCCATCTGGCGCCGGCCGGCGACGCGCAGCCGCTGGTCGTTGAGGAAGGCGCCCTTGCCGCGCTCGGCGATGTAGAGTTCGTCATTGGCGGGATTGTAGATCACCCCGGCGATGATGGTGCCCTCCCGTGCGAGCCCGATCGAGATCGCGAATTGCGGAATGCCATGCAGGAAGTTGGTGGTGCCGTCGAGCGGATCGACGATCCAGGTGTGGGTCTTGTCGGCGCCCTCGCGGTTGCCGCCCTCCTCGCCGATGAAGCCGTAACCGGGGCGGGCCTTGGCGAGATCGGTGTAGAGCATCTCCTCGGCGCGCTTGTCGGCGAGCGACACGAAGTTGGCCGGTCCCTTCATGGACACCTGGAGATGCTCGATCTCGCCGAGATCGCGCTTGAGGCTGCGGCCGGCGCGACGCGCGGCCTTGACCATGACGTTGATGAGAGCGGATTGCAGCATGAGCCCGATCGCAAATGAGGGTTCGGCGCCGTCTGGCGCGCGCCCGCTCCTGGAGGAGAGGGCCGGGGTGAGGAGGTCCGGTCGCGCGAGCGACGATCCGGGGGCGCCGACCCGCGGGGTCAAGCCCGAGGGCAGGCCCTCTCCCCGCCGGGAAGAGGTGAAACGCAGACTGCGTGCCCTGCGCTCAGGCCGCCGTCAAGCTCATTTCTTGCCAAACCATCGGCGCACGCCTTCCTCGACCTTGGCGCGGTCGTCGGCGCTGAGCTGGGCGAACGCGTCGTCCAGCATGGGATCGCCGTTGCCGGCGGTTTTCGCGATCTGGTGCCATTTCAGGCCCTCGACGAGGTTCACCGGCGCTCCTCTGCCGGTGACGAGGACGCGGGCCAGCCGGTTCTGCGCGATCGGACTGTTCTGCCTGGCGGCCCTGCGCAGCAGCGCCACGGCGGCGGTCTCGTTCTTCGACGTACCGGTTCCGTTGAAAAGCGCGATCGCGTACTCGACCTCGGCATCGACGTTATCGGCAAGCGCGGCCTGCTGCAGCAGGCGCGTCGCCTTGTCGAGATCCTTCGGCACGCCGTTGCCTTCCTTGTAGAAGGTGGCAAGCGCATACTGGGCTTCCGGACTTCCGGCATCGGCCGCCATGCGCAGCAGCTCCGCGGAGCGCTTGAGGTCCTGCGGCAGCGTTTGGCCGTCGAGATAGAGCAGCGCCAGATTGTAGGCGGCCTTGGGTTCGCCGAGCTTGGCGGAGGACGCCAGCAGCTTGACGGCCTCCTGCTTGTCGGCGGGAACGCCGCGCCCGGACAGGCGCATCATGGCCAGCGCGAACATGGCCTGGCGGTCGCCGGCATTCGACGCGCGCTTGTACCATTCGAGCGCCTTGCCATAGTCGCGCCTGACGCCGAACGCGTTGGCGTAGAGTTCGCCCAGCATGGTCATGGCCTTGGGGTCGCCGGCCTGCGCGCGCTTGGAGGCGAGATCGAACGAGGTCTTGTATTGCCCGCGCTGAAAGGCGCCGTAGACCAGATCGACGTTCGGATCGTCCGGCATCTGCGATGCGATGGCGTTGGGCAGGATCGGTATCCCCGGCTTGGCTTCCGGCGCGGGAGCGGGAGCCGGAGCCGGAGCAACCGGGGGCTTCTTGGCCGGCGGCTTTGCGGCCGGTGGCTTCGCGGGCGCCTTGCTGGCGGGCGGAGGCCCGAGACCCGGTGGCGTCAGCGACACCTGCGCCGCCGCGCCGGTTGCGAGCAGCACGAAGGCGGCCAGGATCGCTATGGTGCCTGACACCTTCATCGTGACGGCACAGGCCCCGTATCGCTTTGTTCGCGCGTGCTCGCGAACGTCGTCCCGATCGCCTGGCCGATGTCGGCGAGCGCCGCGGCGGGCCCACGCGGATCGGACCATACGAGATCATCGACCAGGATGAAGTCCGCGCCCGCCAGCACGAACGCCTCGACGTCCTCGCGTGAGGTGACGTAGCCGACGCACGGCGGCTCGAACAACTCGGCCCACCACTGCAATCGCTCCGCGATCGCCTCCTGCGATGGTCGCTCGCCATGTGCGTCCGGCTCGCCAAACAGCACGTAATCCGCCCCGGCCTCGCCCGCGGCCATCGATTCATGCCGGGTGGCAAGACCGCCGACACCGGCAATGCGATCGGGCTTCAGGACCGGAAGCGCCTCCTGCATGGCTTCAATCCCCGTCAGATGCGCGCCATCGGCACCCGCGCGGGCGACCAGTTCCGGCTCGCCATCGAGCAGCAGGGCCGCGCCGCTATTCTGGATCGCAGGCGCCACGGCCTTGATGCGCGAAATCATGCTGCGCGGATCGCTCGGCTTCAGCCGCACCAAGACCGCCGCGATATCGGCGGCCTGCAGCAGACGCGGCAGGCTTTCAAGCCAGGGCGCCGGGTCGTCCAGGGAGGGGAGTGCGAGATAGAGCCTTGGCAGGGGGCGTGAGGAGACGGATTTGCTGGCCATGATTGTCCGCTGATAGCGGGAAATTCGACATTGCTCCAGTACTTGGCTCCAGTACGTCCGCGAACGCTCACATGAAGACTTTCAACCCCAACTCATTCCGCAGGCTCTGTGCCTCCGGAGTACGGCCAAAAAAGGGGCGGGCGCCAAGGGAACCCGCCCCGCTGGAACTCACGCGATTTTCGGATCGAGCTCGCCCTTGACGTAACGTTTCGCCATCTCGGCCGTGGTCAGAACCTTCTTGATCTTGCTCGCCTGACCCGCGGTGTTGAATTCCTGCAGCCGCTGCTTGCACAGCTTGGTCATCGCCTCCATCGCCGGCTTCAGGTACTTGCGCGGATCGAACTCTTCCGGGTTTTCAGTCAGAACCTTGCGGATCTGGCCGGTCATTGCCATGCGGTTATCGGTGTCGATATTGATCTTGCGCACGCCGTTCTTGATGCCGCGCTGGATTTCGGCAACCGGGACGCCCCAGGTCGGCTTCATCCGGCCGCCATTGGCGTTGATGATCTCCTGCAGGTCCTGCGGCACCGAGGACGACCCATGCATGACCAGATGCATGTTCGGCAGCTTGCGGTGGATTTCCTCGATCACGTTCATGGCAAGGATGTCGCCGTCCGGCTTGCGGGTGAACTTGTAGGCGCCGTGCGAGGTGCCCATCGCGATCGCGAGCGCGTCGACCCTGGTCTCCTGGACGAACTTCACCGCCTCGTCGGGATTGGTCAGGAGCTGGTCGTGCGACAGCTTGCCTTCCGCGCCGTGCCCGTCCTCCTTGTCGCCCATGCCGGTTTCCAGCGAGCCCAGCACGCCGAGTTCGCCTTCCACCGAGATGCCGCCGAGATGCGCCATCTCGGTAACCGCCTTGGTGACGCCGACATTGTAGGTCCAGTCGGCCGGGGACTTGCCGTCCGCCTTCAGCGAGCCGTCCATCATCACCGAGGTGAAGCCGGCCTGGATCGCGGTCATGCAGGTGGCCGGCTCGTTGCCGTGATCGAGATGCACGCAGACCGGGATCTGCGGATGGATCTCGGTGACCGCATCCATCATGTGCTTGAGCATCACGTCGTTGGCGTAGGAGCGCGCGCCACGCGAGGCCTGGATGATCACCGGCGCATCGAGGCTCGAGGCGGCCTCCATGATGGCGAGCGCCTGTTCCATGTTGTTGATGTTGAAGGCCGGCACGCCGTAATCGTGCTCCGCCGCATGGTCGAGCAATTGACGCAACGTGATGCGAGCCATGGCCGGAACTCCCTTGCTAAAACCTGGCGGCGGCGCGCTCGAAGCCGGCGCCCGTCAAAACATGCTGCACCGCTCATATCGCGCCCAATGACGAATGCCAAGGCCGCCAAAGGTTGCGTTGGCAGCAACCAGGATGGATCTGCCGGCTGCAGCCGGTCTTGCTTCAGCTGGTTTTGGCCTCCAGCGCGGCGACGCGCTCCTCGACCTCGCTGACCCGCTCGTCGAAATCGCTGGCGGTGGCGCGCATCATCACCAGCATTCCGGCGGCGTCGCGGCGCTGCTTGCGGATCAGGCTTTCCATCCGCTCGTGCTGCACCTGGTTTTCCAATTTGAACTGCCCAAGCTCGGATCGAAGCGAACTTATGCCGTCCTGAATCTTGATCAGGATCTGGGGCACTGCATCGGTTGGATTATCAGCCATTTTGAGAACATAACAGAAACATCTGCGCGCGGCAAGTACCGGAGCTGAATGGCCAGGGCTCCGAACTCGGGTTAACGGCGGTATTCAGCTTGCGAGAAGTCTGATTCGATTGTGTGGCCCTTGATTCGGAGCCACGCATGAGCCTGACCGACCTGCTTCTCCCCGAAAAATCGCGTCTTCGGGTTCTGCTCGAC
>Ga0268264_10000193_pt1 | contig 126247 bp, 111 predicted proteins | sample KBSSwiS32_FD_190357 | JGI IMG/M metagenome (GOLD analysis project Ga0268264, IMG submission 190357) | Switchgrass rhizosphere microbial communities from Kellogg Biological Station, Michigan, USA - KBS Switchgrass S3-2 (SPAdes) (version 2) | ecosystem: Host-associated > Plants > Roots >... | reverse complement strand
TGCACCGCCCAGAGCCGGCGGGCCAGCCTCGGGCGCTCGAGCTCGCGGTGGACCGCACCCGCGGTCCTGCGCATGGCCAGGCGGGCCAGGACGGCGACGCCGAGCCCGGTGCCGACCATCGCCTGCGCGACGTCGTAGGACTCGGTCTGGAACACCACCTGCGGGTCGAGCGCCTGCTCGGCCGCCACCCTGTCGAACTGCTCGCGCGCCGCGTCACCCGCCAGGATCGCCACCCAGCGCTCGCCGCGCAGCTGAGCGAACCGGACCGGCCTGCCGGCCGGAGCGGAGGCGAGCCGGTGCTCACGTGGGAGGCAGGCGACCATCGGGTCGTCGAGGAGGGGGACCCCCACCAGCCAGGGCGCGAGGTCGGGTTCGGTGAAGTAGGTGCCGACCACCGCCACGTCGAGCTCGCCCTCGGTGACCCGTCGGCGGAGCTCCCGACTGGTGCCCTCGACGATGGACAGCTCGCTGTCGGGGCGCCGGTGTCGCAGCGCGGTCATGGCCTGGGGGAGCACCCGGGTGGCCACCGACAGGAACGACCCGATCCTGAGCCTTGGCGTGGTGCGGCCGAGCAGCTCGTCGAGCTCGGCCCCGGCCCGGACGCACAGCTCGTCGACGCCCTCGCCGTGGCGGGCCAGCGTGGCACCTGCCTCGGTCAGCCGCGCGCCTCGCGGTCCGCGAAGGACGAGCGGCACACCCCAGTCGCGCTCGGCCCTGGCGACCTGACCGGTCAGCGCCGCCGGCGTGAGCCCGAGCTCGGCGGCGGCCCCGGCCATGGAGCCGTGCGCGCCGACCAGCGCGAGCATCCGCAGCTGTGCCGGGTCGGCGACCATGAAGAAAGATTAATACCTGACTGCAGAGAAGCGAGTTCTCTCAATACTCGATCTGAGACACGCTCGAGCCGTGGTCAGCAGCCTCCTCACCTTCGTCCCGGTCATCACGTTGCTCTGCCTGGTGCCGGGCGCCAACAACCTCCTGGTCTGGCGGACGGCCGCCGAGCAGGGGCCGGGGCCGGCGGTGGCGACCGCGCTCGGAGCGAGCACGGGGATCGTGTCGTGGTCCGCCGGGACCGCCCTGGGTCTGGGCGGGTTGGTGGCTTCGATGCCGGGTGGGCTGCGCACGGTCGCGCTCGTCGGCTCCGTGACGATGGTCGGGACGGGCGTCTGGGCGCTGTATCCCCGATCGCGGAGGCAGGACCAGCCCGGCTCCCGCGGTTTCACGACGGGCCTTGCCGTCTGCATCGCCAACCCGCGCACCCCGTTGCTGGCGGTATCACTCCTCCCGCAGTACGCCATGGGCGGAGCGGCCGTCACCAGCATCGTGCTGCTCGGCACCGTCTGGGCGACGGTCGCGCTGCTCTGGAACGTCGTGTGCGTCCTCGCCACGCGGGGCCGGCTGACGGGCGGTCGCGGACGCGCCGTACAGGTGGCCGGTGGCGTGCTCGTGGCCGGGCTGGGTGCCCTCGGGGTGGCTCAGGCGCTGTAGGTGCGCAGCCAGATCGTGCGGTCGGAGGAGCGCAGCTTGTCCAACGCGGCGTCGCTGACCATCTCGGTGGCGTCGGTGACCACGTAGCCCTGCTCGCCGCGGGTGGCGAGGTACTGGCCCGTCACGTTGGCGCCCTGCTCGGCGAGGTAGGCGTTCAGCTCGGCGAGCACCCCCGGCATGTTGACGTGGAGGTAGGCGAGTCGGACGCCGTCGGCCAGGGGTGGCGGCTGCACGGCGGGCAGGTTCACCGAGAGTGCGGTGCTGCCCTCTGCGACGAACGACGCGAGCTTGCCGGCCACGAACCAGCCGATCTCCTCCTGTGCCTCCTGGGTGGAGCCGCCGACGTGCGGGGTGAGGATCACGTTGTCGAGGCCGCGGAGCACGGACTCGAACGGGTCGCCCTGCGCCTTCGGCTCGACCGGGAAGACGTCCAGCGCGGCGCCGGCGAGGTGGCCCGACTCGATGTTCTCGCGGAGTGCGACGTCGTCGACGACCATGCCGCGGGAGGCGTTGATGAACAGCGAGCGCGGCTTCATCTTCGCGAACTGCTCGGCGCCGAAGAGGCCGGCGTTGCCGGGGCGCCCGTCCACGTGCAGGGTGACGACGTCGGCCTCGGCGAGCAGCTCGTCAAGGGTGTGCATCCGGCGGGCGTTGCCGTGCGCGAGCCGGTCGGCGGTGTCGTAGAAGATCACCCGCAGGCCGAGTGCCTCGGCGAGGTTGGACAGCTGGGTGCCGATGTTGCCGTAGCCGACGATGCCGATCGTGCGGCCGCGGATCTCGTGGCTGCCCTTGGCGGACTTGTCCCAGATGCCCTCGTGCATCTTGCCGGTCTTCTCCGGCAGCCGGCGGGCCAGCGCGATGATCTCGCCGATCACCAGCTCGACCACGCTGCGGGTGTTGGAGTAGGGGGCGTTGAAGACCGCCACGCCCCGCTCGGCGGCCGCGGCCAGGTCGACCTGGTTGGTGCCGATGCAGAAGCAGCCGATGGCGGTCAGGTCGGTCGCCGCCTCCAGGACCCGAGGGCTGATGTGGGTGTTGGAGCGGATGCCGAGGAGCTGGACGCCGGGGCCGTCCTGCGGCGCCAGCGCCTCGACCAGCTCGTCCTCGGAGAGGGACCCCGCGCGCAGCTCCACCTCGTGGCCGCGGGCCTGGAGGTGCTCGACCGCGACCGGGTGGATGTTCTCGAGGAGCAGGACCTTCACGGGTCAAGGGTAGGAGCGGACGGCGGTCGCCTCGAAAACGTCGGCCCCCCGTGGACGGGTCAGCCCGCGGCGTGGCCGTCGAGGTACGCCGCGACCAGGCCGCCGAGCGTCGGCAGGCGGTAGCCGCCCTCCTGGACGACGACCGCGCGTAGCCCGGTCGCGCCGAGCAGGCGGCCGGCCTCGCGGTAGCCGTCGGCGCTGACCTGGAGCGGGCTCTCGGGGTCGTCCTTCGCGGCGTCCACCCCCAGCGAGACGACCAGGGCGTCGCAGTCGGAGACCCAGTCGGCGAGCTCCGCGACCGCCGATAGCCACACGTCGTCCCCGGCCCCCTCGGGCAGCGGGAGGTTGCGGGTCGCGCCCTCGCCCGAGCCGGCGCCGGTCTCGTCGGCGTAGCCGACGACGTGCGGGAACCAGCCGGCTCCGGGGTCGACGTGCACCGAGCCGTAGCGCACGTCGGCGCGCTGGTAGTAGATCGCCGCGGTGCCGTTGCCCTGGTGGGCGTCGAGGTCGACGATCCCGACCCGGCTCGCGCCGCCTGTGCGGAGGGTCTCGGCAGCGACCGCCGCGTTGTTGAGGTAGCAGGAGCCGCCGAAGCCCGCCGGCGTCGCGTGGTGGCCCGGCGGCCGGCACAGTGCGTAGGCCAGCCCGGTGCCCTCGGACACCAGCCTCGCCGCCTGCACCGCACAGTCGACCGCGGCCCGGGCTGCCGTCCAGGTGCCCGGGCCGACCAGCGTCATGGTGTCGTAGACGAACCGGCCGGCGTCCGCGTGGATCGCCACCGCCGGCCGAGCCGGCAGCCCGGCGGTCATCGCCGGTGTCGGGAAGAGGTAGGGGACCACGCGCTCCTGGCCGATGAGCTCGGCGTAGGGCCCCGCGTCCCAGCGCTCGGCGGCGGTGCGCAGGAACTCGACGAGCTCGGGGTCGTGGACGGCGAGCAGCGCATCGTCGGGCTGGCCGGTCGCCTCGACCAGCTCGTGGCCGGCGGATCGGAGCGCCTCGAGGATGGCGTCGACCCGGGCGGAGGTCTCGGTGCCCTCGGTGGGCACGCCGACCCAGATCTCGTGCCGCGGGTCGTGCAGGCGGGTCGCTGGCGACCACACGACCGGGACAGGCGGCGGAGCCCCCCGTGCGTACTGAGCCATGGGTCAGTATGAGCACATGCCCCGCGCCCGCGACCTCGGCATCGCCATCGGCATGCTGCCGACCGGCCCCACCAACTCGGTCCTCGATGTGGCCGGCGTCGGCCTCGGCCACGTCACGATCACCCGGGAGACGGCTCGGACGGGTGTCAGCTGCCTGCTCCTCGCCGAGGACGCCTACCCGAGACCGCTCGTCGGTGGCGGCGCGGTGCTCAACGGCATCGGCGACTGCACCGGGTTCCTGTCGTTGCAGGAGTCCGGTCTGTTCGAGTCGCCGGTCTACCTCACCTCGACCAGCCAGGTGGGCCGGGTCTACGACGCGGCGTTCCTGCTGGAGCTAGAGCGGCACCCCGAGCTCGTCGACGACATCTTCGTGCCGGTCGTGGCCGAGTGCGACGACTCCTTCCTCAACGACGTCCGCACGATGTGGGTGCAGCCGGACGACGTCCGCGCGGCCCACGAGGCCGCGCTGGCCTCGCGAGGCTCGACCGCGCCGCCGGAGGAGGGCTCGGTCGGCGGCGGGACCGGGATGTCTTGCCTCGGGTTCAAGGGCGGCATCGGCACCTCGTCGCGGGTCACCCCAGCGGGCCACACCGTCGCCGTCGTGCTGATGACCAACTTCGGCCAGCGCAGCAGGCTCACGGTCGACGGCGTCCCTGTCGGCCGGCTCCTTCCGGAGCACGTCGACCCACCCAAGCCGGCCGGCTCCTGCATCGGCGTGGTCGTCACCGATGCGCCCGTCGACCCGGTCGGCTGCGAGCGGCTGGCCCGCCGGGTCGGCCTCGGGCTGGCGCGGACCGGCTCGACCGCGCACCACGGCAGCGGCGAGATCTTCCTGGCCGTCAGCACCACCGCGCGCACCGACCGCGACGGGACCGTGCTCGACGACGGCAAGCGGCTCGGGATGCGGGGGCTCGACGACCTCTTCGAGGCGGTGGTCGACTGCGCGGAAGAGTCGGTGCTCAACTCCCTGCTGATGTCGCCGACGACCGTGGGGCGCGACGGACACACCAGCGAGGGGCTCGACCCCGCCGTCGTCGTCCGGCTGCTGCGCGAGCACGGCCGCCTCTCGTGACCGGCACGGAGCAGTCCGTCCGGATCCCGATGTCCGACGGCGTCGAGCTGGCTGCCTCCCTCTACCTGCCCGACGCTGCCGAGCCCCAGCCGTGCCTGCTCGAGGCGCTGCCCTACCGCAAGGACGACCTCACCTCGTCGTACGCCGAGGGCTACCGGGCGCTGCGCGACGAGCACTCCTACGCCGTGTGCCGGGTCGACCTGCGCGGCACGGGGTCGTCGGGGGGCGACGCGACCGACGAGTACCCACTGGTCGAGCGCGGCGACCTCTGCACCGTCATCGCCTGGCTCGCCGAGCAGGAGTGGTGCGACGGCCACGTCGGGATGTTCGGCACGTCGTACTCCGGCTTCAACTCGCTGCAGATCGCGGCGGAGCGGCCGCCGGCGTTGAAGGCGATCGTGGCGATCTACGCCAGCGATGACCGGTGGACCGACGACGTCCACTGGCGCGGCAACGCCCTGCGGCTCGTCGACCTCGTCGACTACTGCCACTACATGACGCCGATGTGCCTGCTGCCGCCGGCGCCCGCCGAGTGGCCCGGCGACTGGCGTGCGGAGTGGGCGCGTCGCTGGGAGACCAACGAGCCCTGGCTCCTCACCTGGCTGCGCGAGAACCGCGACGGGCCCTACTGGCGGGCGGGTTCGCTGCGGCACCTCGGATACGACCGGATCACCTGCCCGACGCTGCTGGTGGCCGGCTGGGCGGACGGCTACCGCAACAACACCTTCCGCACCGTCGAGGGGCTCGGAGCGGCCGGGACGCCGTGGCGGCTGCTCGCCGGACCCTGGGCGCATGCCGACCCGGCCACCGCGATCCCCGGCCCGCGGATCGACCTCGACCACGAGCTGGTGGCGTGGTGGGACCGGTGGCTGCGCGGGTCGGCCGACTCGGCATGGGTGGACCGGGCCGACCTCTTCGTGCGTACGTCGGCCGTGCCGGAGCCCGACCTCGAGGACCACCCGGGCTTCTGGGTGAGCGGCCCGTGGCCGCCGGTCGACCACGACGACGTGTCGTTCGAGCTGCCGGGTCCGCGGTCTCTCGTCGTCGAACCGGACGTCGGCACGGCCGCCTGGATCGACTGCGCGGGCCACTTGCCGTGGGGGCTCTCCGGCGACCAGCGGCTCGACGACGCGCGGTCGCTCACCTGGGAGTGGGATGCCCAACCGCTCGTCGTCGGGCAGCCGGTCGTCACTCTGGAGGTGTCGGCCGACGCGCCGCACGCCTCGCTCTCGGTGAAGCTGTGCGACGTCTTCCCGGACGGCACCTCGGCGCTGATCACCCGGGGCACGGTCGACCTCGCAACCGTGGAGTCGCCCCTGACCCTGCTGCTCGACGCGTGTGCCTACCGCCCCGACCCGGGTCACCGGCTCCGGCTGTCGGTGGCCGGCGCCGACTGGCCCAACACGATCGCGCCGCCCGCGCCCGTGACCCTCACCGTGCACGGCGGCACGCTGAGGCTGCCGCTGTGGACCGACTCGGGGATCGACCCTCCCTGCTTCGTCTCCGGCGCGGACTCCTCCGCCGAGGACGGCGCGGAGGTCACCTGGTCGGTCACCGACCACGTGCTCCGCCGCGCAACCACGGCGCGGACCCACGTCGCGTCGTCGTACGACATCCCCGGCGAGGGAACTGCGCTCGAGGACTACCGCGGCGAGGTCGGCGTCGACCGCCGGAGCTTCGCCCAGTGGGCTGAGGCCACGACGACCTTCGAGCTCACCTGGCCGGGCGTCGACGTCCGCGTCGTCTCGACATTGCGCGTCGACGTCTCCGCCGAGGGCTACGACGTCGAGATCGTCGCCGACGCGTTCGACGACGAGGAGCAGTTCGGCCACCGCGAGTGGCGCGAGTTCCTGCCGCGATGAGCGGCGGCGCCCGGGCCGCTCAAGGAGCCCAGATGCGGAGGGTCGGCCGGTAGACCAACTCGGTGATGTGCGTGTCGAGGGTCCGGCTCTCCAGGAGCTCCAGGTCGAAGTCGGCCGCGCCGGCAAAGATCGGCTCGTCCCCGGTCTGGCCGGAGATCACCGGGAACAGCGTCAGCTGCACTTTGTCGACCAGACCGGCGCCCAGCAGTGCCCGGTTGAGGATGAGGCTTCCGTGCGAGCGCAGGGGGACATCGGACTCCTCCTTGAGCCGCCGCACGCTCTCGACCGGGTCGCCGCTGAGCACCGTCGCATCCGGCCAGTCCAGCGGGTCCTCGAGGGTGGCGGAGATGACGTACGTCGGCAGGCTGCGCATGCGGCCCACCCACGGATCGCGGACATCGTCGCCTTCGCTGCTGCTCGCTAGCATCTCGGCGAACGCGCGGTAGGTGTTGGCTCCGAACACCATCCGCTGCTCGCCTCCGTACGCCGCGAGCCGGTGCTCGAGGAACTCAGGGCCCTGTTTGCCCCAGTAGCCGCCCCAGTCGGCGGGCGGGGTGTAGGAGGCGTAGCCGTCGATGCTGGAGAAGATGTCGAACGTGTAGGTCGCCGTCATGGGAGTAGGACAACGTCCGGGGTCCGGACTCATCGGTGCGCGTCGCGCTACGTACGTTGTCCTCGTGAGCCCCGCCGCCGGAGACGAGGAGCAGCTCCTGGCCGGTGGGAACGCTTCGGGTCGAGTGGTGCACAAGGGCAGGACCGTGCGCAAGCCGTGGCTGCCGACCACCGAGCGCACGGTGGCGTACATGACCGCGCTCGCAGGGCGAGGGATCGACCTTCCCCTGCCGCGCGGACGCGACGAGCTTGGTCGGCTGGTCGTCGACTATGTGCCGGGCCGGCTTGCCGAGGACGGCGCGCCACTCGGGGCCGGCGTCGTGCGGGCGGCCGGCGCTCTCGTGCGGTCGATCCACGACGCCAGCGTCGGCCTGGGGGTGCCCGAGGACTGGGAGGTGCTGATCCCGGCGAAGGATCCGGACCTGCTGTGCCACAACGACCTGGCAGCATGGAACCTCATCATCGACGGCGAGCGGCTGGTCTTCGTCGACTGGGACGGCGCCGGGCCGTCCACGCGCCTGTGGGACCTCGCCTACGCCGCGATCTCGTTCGCCCATCTGTTCCCCGGAGCCGAGGTCGCCTCCTGCCGGGACCGCCTCGCCGCATTCGTGGACGGCTACGGCGCCGACGCCGCCCTGCGCAGCGCCCTTCCGGGTGCGTTGGCCGAACGGGCCCGAGCCATGCACGACCTGTTGCGGCGCTCTCACCAGAATGGTCGGGAGCCCTGGGCGGCGATGTATGCCGAGGGTCACGGGGAGCATTGGCGCGGGACGGCCGAGTTCATCACCCGGCAACAGCATGATTGGCGCCAAGCGGTCGAGGCTCGATAGCGGGCAGACACGCCTACGCCCCCGCTCAGCTGGTGCTGGGCGGGGTGTGGGGCGGGGTGGTCAGGGTTCGCCGTTGTTGAAGTGGGCGCGGAGCTCGTGGGCGAGTTGGGCGCGTTCGGCGTCGGGGGTGACGTCGATGGTCCCGGTTGGGTCTTTGAGGAACTGGTAGCCGAGCGGACTTCGCCACAGATACACACCGGGTTCGACGGTCACATAGCTCCAGCCGCCGGTCGTCTTCGCCCGGTGATGACCCCTACACGCGGGTGCCTGGTTACAGGTACAGGTCGGGCCGCCGTCCTCATGCGCCACCCGGTGTTCGCAGTCGCACTGCTCGGCTGGTCGGTAGCAGTAGGGGAAGGCGCAGACCAGGTCCCGCAGGAACGTTTGCAGCTTCAACCTCGAGGAGGCTTGGTAGGCGTTCACGTGGAGGTGCTCGGCCAGGTCCAGCACCGGCTGCACGGTCACCGTCGTGTCGGGGTTGGCGCACCACAGCCTGATCTGTTCGGCGGTGACCGGTCCGGGTGCCTCGTGGACCCGGGCGAGGCCGCCGGCGCCGAGCACGGCGGCGTGCTCGAGGTGGACGTGCAGCACCAGCTGCCGCTTGGCTGCTGCCTTGCCCGGGGGCGCCGGCTCGTCGGTGGGCTCGGTGTCGGCTGGTTCGAGTTCGAGGGTGAGCTGGGCCCGGGCCAGGTTCCCGGCGGCGATGGAGCGCCGCACGTCCAACGACTCCGTCGACCCGGCCAGCAGCTGCTGGTGCGCGTCCGCTGCCAGCGCCGCGTTGAAGTCGATCCCGTCGGCCAGGTCCAGGTCACCCTCGACGTGCACGGTCCCGGCGGTGGAGACCTGGTCGAGCCGGACGTCGAGGTGACGGGTCTCGGCGGCCGCCGCGCGCTCGGTTTCGGCGCGGTCGGGGTCGAACCGGGCGATCGCCTCGGCGATCAGCCGCTGGAGCTGGGCGAGCCCGATCTTGTGCGCCACGTGCGCGACGTGGGCGTCGACGAACGCCGCACCCGCCGGTGGCAGGGAGATGGTCTGCTCGGCGATGATCCCGAGCTTCCAGGCGGGCAGCTGTCCGTCTTCGAGTTGTTTCCAGCAGCGGGTGAGCCGGTAGCGGGCCTCGACGGCCTTGGCGAGGTAGAGCCGGCCGGCTTGGGTGGTCTTGCCGAGTGCGGCGGCGAGCTCGACGACCGCGAACTCCGCGACCTCCGGACACCCTTCCCCACCGAGGGGGAGGGCGTGTTCGTGCCATTCGTCGATCGGCCCGACCAGCGACTCACCGGAGTGCATCCCGGCCCACGCCGCGGCGGCCTTCATGACTTCCCGCGCCGCTTGGTCCTCGACGCGTTTCTGCTCCCGCGCGTAGGCGAGGACGCCGGCCGGGTCGTCGGCGCCGTCGAGGCGGTGTGGCTGGGTGGTGGAGGTCATCGTGGGTCTAACCCTGCCATCGACCACCGACAGTCACCGGCCCGGTTTCCCCTTATCCACAAGGGATTCCGGAGTTCGTGACCCAACCGTGACCCTCGCGCTGGGGCCTGTTCGAGCCCCGGGTCGCCACGTCTCGCGACGGTCGCTGCGCGACCTCCTCGACGACCGAGCTGGCGTACTGCACCACCGCCGAACCGCAGCCACAGCTCCCGCGGCAACCCGATAACCAGCCCGCCTTTGACCCTCGCCCGGGCGAGGGTCAGACACTCGGTTGTCGGGTTGCCGCACCCACGTCGCGGCCACTCAAAGACAGCACTGGTCCGGGCAATGGTCTGTTGGGGCCATTCCCGGCGTCGGCGGGTCGGGCTCAGGGTTGGGGCATGACCGACATCTTCGGCGTGCCCATCGCCGACCCGGACCAGGCGCAGCAGTACCTCGACGCGGCCCGGCAGGCAGCGGACCAGGCACAGCAGCTCCGCGACGCCGCGGACCAGGCCGCGGACGAGGCCCAGGCGATGCTGGGTCGCTCGACGGGGGACCTGCTCGACTCGGTCGCGCAGGGGGCGTCGACGATCGACGTACGGTCGACCGCGACGACGGTCGCGCGGGTCGTGGGCGGTGGCGCCGCCGGGGCGCACGCACAGAACTTCATCAACCAGCTCGACCGGATCGACCGGGCCCTCGACGTCCTCGAGAGCGACACCGCCACGCCGGCCGACATGGCGAGCGCCGTCAGCGAGCTGACGAGTGCCGCGGGCGAGATCGCGGGGCTTGCGGCGCTGGCCCTGGGCGGGCCGGTGGGGGCGGTCGCGGGGGTGATCGCGGGGATCCTGGCCGTGATCTCGCTGATCACCGGCCGGGCGGCCGACGAGGCGCGGCAGGCCGACCAGGACGACGACGGGATCCCCGACGAGCGTGAGGCGGAGGAGACCGACACAGACACGGACACGGACACCGACACGGACACCGACACGGACACAGACACGGACACAGACACCGACACCGACACCGACACCGACACCGAGACGAACACCGACACCGAGACGAACACCGACACCACGGACACGGACACCGACACGACCGACACCGACACCGGAGAGACCGACACCAGCGGTTCCGTGGGTGAGGCGGGCGAGTCGGGCGGCGGTGGCGAGTCGGGCGGCGGTGGCGAGTCGGGCGGCGGTGGCGGCGGTGGCGGAGAGACCATCGAGGAGATCGCGGTCATGCTCGACGCCTTCGACGATCCTGACGAGCACCCGCACGATGACCAGCGCCCCTGAGCGGGTAGGACCCCTGCGATCGGAGCGTCGCGCACACGCTGACTAGGGTTTGCCCATGCCGGAGCTCGCGCCGACCGTCGCAGTCATCGGTGGCGGACAGCTCGCCAGGATGCTGGCCGAGCCGGCCGCGGCACTGGGGATCCCGCTGCGGCTGCTTGCCGAGGCCGAGGGCGTCTCGGCCGCGCAGGTCATCCCCGACACGATCATCGGCGACCACCGCGACCTCGAGGCGCTGCGCAAGGTGACCAGCGGTGCCGCGGTCGTGACCTTCGACCACGAGCACGTGCCGACCGAGCACCTGCAGGCCCTGGCCGACGCCGGCATCGCCGTACGCCCCGGCCCCGAGGCACTCGTCCATGCCCAGGACAAGGCAGTGATGCGCGAGCGGCTGACGGCGCTGGGCGTGCCCTGCCCCCGGCACGCCGTGGTCGGGTCGGTGACCGAGCTCGAGGAGTTCGGGCTGCCGTGCGTGCTCAAGGTGACCCGGGGTGGCTACGACGGGCGAGGAGTATGGGTGGTCCGCACCCACGAGGACGCCGTGGCGGCGTTCGCGACGGCGGACGAGACGGGGGTGCGGGTCCTGGCCGAGGAGCTCGTCGACTTCCGGCGGGAGCTGGCCGCGCTGGTCGCGAGGTCGCCTAGCGGCCAGGCCGCGGCCTATCCGGTGGTCGCCAGCACCCAGCTCGACGGCATCTGCCACGAGGTCGTCGCCCCCGCGCCGGATCTAGCGCCCGAGCTGGCCACCCAGGCCCAGCAGATCGCGCTGACCATCGCCAAGGAGCTCGACGTCACCGGTGTGCTCGCGGTCGAGCTGTTCGAGACAGTCGACGGCCGGATCCTGGTCAACGAGCTCGCGATGCGCCCCCACAACACCGGGCACTGGACCCAGGACGGGGCGGTGACCAGCCAGTTCGAGAACCATCTGCGCGCGGTCCTCGATCTGCCGCTGGGTGCACCGACGCCCCGCGAGCGGTGGACGGTGATGGTGAACATCCTCGGCGGTCCGAGCGACCAGGTGGGGCGGCTCTTCGACGGCTACCCGCACGCGCTGGCTCGCGATCCGCGGCTGCGGGTGCACCTCTACGGCAAGCAGCTGCGGCCTGGTCGCAAGGTCGGCCACGTCAACGCCTACGGTGACGACCTCGAGGACTGCCTCGAGCGCGCCCGGCACGCCGCGGCCTGGTTCCGCGGCGACCTCGGCAACGAGAGCGAGTGACTTGATGACAGGGAACGACGCCACACCGCAGGTCGGCATCGTGATGGGCTCTGACTCCGACTGGCCGGTGATGAAAGCGGCGGCGACGGCGCTGGAGGAGTTCGGCGTGCCGTTCGAGGCCGACGTCGTCTCGGCGCACCGGATGCCCGAGGAGATGCTGGCCTACGGCAAGGACGCGGCCGGCCGTGGTCTGCGGGTGATCATCGCCGGGGCTGGCGGTGCGGCCCACCTGCCGGGGATGCTCGCCTCGGTGACCCCGCTCCCGGTCATCGGAGTGCCCGTCCGGCTCGACAACCTCGACGGTCTCGACTCGCTGCTGTCCATCGTGCAGATGCCCGCGGGCGTCCCGGTGGCCGCGGTCGCGATCGGCAACGCGCGCAACGCCGGGCTGCTCGCGGTCCGGATCCTGGCGGCCTCCGACGAGGCGTTGCGGGCGCGGATGGTCGAGTTCCAGGCCTCGCTCAAGGACACCGCGCGCGAGAAGGGCGCCGTGGTTCGCAACGACGCGGGGCACCGCAAGCTCGGGTTCTGACCCCCCGGCGAGCTACCCGGCCTGGGCCACCGGAAGCCGGACCACGAAGTCCGAGCCGTCGCCGAGGCACGACTCGACTTCGATGCCGCCACCGTGCAGCGACGCGATGGCCTGCGCCGCCGCCAGGCCCCCGCCGAGCGACCCGGGACGGAACTTCGCGGCGTCGTGGGGCCCGGTGAACACCTGCGGCAGCTCCTCGTCGGGGATCCCGCGACCGGAGTCGGCCACCACCAGGACGCAGTGGTCGTCGTCCGCGGTGAGGGTGACCGAGACCAGGCCGTGGCTCGGTGTGAACGCCACCGCGTTGTTGAGCAGGTGGTCCACCATCACGGTCAGGTGCGGCGCGCTGCCCTTGACCACCAGCGGGCCCGACTCGAGGTCGACGGCGAGCCGGAGGCGCTCGTCACGCAACCGGCGGCCGAGCCGGTCGACGCACCGGTCGACGACGTCGACCAGGTCGACGGCCTCGCGGGTGATGCCCGTGCTGCCGCTGGGCGCGGCCGGCAGGGCATGCACGACCCACTGCATCACGTCGAGGAGCCGAGTCGCGCTCTCCCCGACCTTCTCGAGCATGGTGTGCTGACGCTCGTTGAGCGATCCTGCGTCCTGGCTCTGCAGCAGCTCGGCGTAACCCAGGATCACCGAGATCGGCGTGCGGACCTGCTGGTCGATGAGCACGGCGTGGTCGTCGGGCTCCGCCAGCGGGGCGGGGGTCGCTGCGGCTTCGACGGCCCGGTCGGGGGAGTGGGACTCCGGAAGCTCGAGGAGGACCACGAAGCCCGCGACCTCCTCGCCCTTCGCAAACACCGGAGCGACGGTCGTGTTGACCGGCAGGTACGTCGAGTCGCCCCGCAGGTAGGTCCAGCGCTGCCGGTCGAAGGCCAGGGCGCCGCTGCGGACCCGCGCGAAGACGGCCTCGAGCTCGCCGAAGCCGGCCCGGGCCCGGAGCTCGTCACCGACGTGGAGGCTGCGGAGCGACCGGCCGGCCAGGTCGGTGCCCGAATAGCCGAGGAGCCGTTCCGCGGCCGGAGTGAGCCGTCGGATCACCCCGGCGGCGTCGGTGGTGATGACCGCGCGGGCGTCGGCATCGGGGAGCTGGCGCTGCTCGGGGGAGGGAACGGTCATCATGGGGTCGGTTTCCTCTCAGACCGCGGCCATCGGACGCGCGGCCGGGGTGACATGTGGGAAGCAGTTCAGGTCGGCGAGCATCTCCAGGGCCTCCCGGTCCGGTAGCCGCCGGTCCGACAGGTGCTGCTGGAGCTGGGTCTCGGTGAGTCCGGCCGCGACGGCGAGCGCGGCGAGCTGGTCGCCGTAGCTCCGGCTCCATGCCCACAGCGACGTCGGCGTGACCCGGCGCTGCTGCCAGGCCTCCGACCAGAGTCGCGGTGCGCACGCGGGGGACAGGAACGGCGAGAGCAGCCGTTCGAGGGCGGCCCTGCCGAAGGTGTCCATGTTTCAATGGTCGACGCTGCGACCATCCTGGAGCAGGCGCACATGCTGGCACCTCTCTGGTACATGCGCACTAGGACGACATGGCCCGCCTGCGTGGTGCCCTTGAAGTTCGGCCAGGTCAGGACGCGGGCAGCCAGACCGAGATCGTGGTCCCGACACCCGACTCGACCGAGATGGAGCCGCCGGCGACGGCGGCGCGGTCGAGCATCCCGCTGATGCCCCGGTGGCCCGGCGGTGAGGAGCGCACCCCGGGAGGGATGCCGATCCCGTCGTCGGCCACCCGCACCGTGACGCCCTCGTCGTCCACCCGGACCAGGACCCGCGCGGTGGCCGCCTGGGAGTGCTTGGCGATGTTCGCCATGGCCTCCTTCGCGATCCGGACGGCCTGGGTGCGGGTGCTGACCGACAGGTCGAGCTCGCGCGGGTCGGGGTCGTTCTCGATGACCCAGCGGACGTCGGTGAGCTCGAAGATGTGGGCCGCGGCCTCCTCGAGGAGATGGGTGAGCAGGGTGCTCGGCCCCACGGGTTCGAGCTCGAAGAGCAGGTCACGCAGCTGGTCACTGACCGATGAGACGGTCTCGTGGATGCGGATCACGTCCGGGACCAGCTCAGGCGCCGCGTCTGCCAGCTGCCGCTCGAGCAGCCCGAGCCGCAGGTCCACGGCGGCGAGGGCCTGCACCGGCTCATCGTGCACGTCGGCGGCGATCCGGGCGCGCTCGCGCTCCTGAGCGTCCACCAGGCGACGCAGGAGCTCGGTGCGCTGGGCCAGCGCCCGGTCGCGGTCGGCCTGGGCCTGGAACCGGTCGAGTGCCAGCGAGATGTTCTCCGCGGCGCCGAGCAGCAGCTTGCGCACGCTTTCCTCGAAGGCGCCAGGACGGTCGGAGTAGAGCGACAGGCTCGCGACCGTGTGGCCCTGGGTTCGCAGCGGCAGCGAGGCGGCGCACCGGATCCAGTCACCGTCCGCGTGGCCGGGGTAGTCGCGGCGGTCGGCGGCGAAGTCGTCGGTGAACGACGCCTCGCCAGTGGTCAGCACCTCCATGGCGCCAGGCTCCGGCTTGCCGGCGCGGCGCAGGGCCCGCAGCTGCTCGGAGAGGAAGGTGTCGATGCTTCCGCTGTCCACGCTGTCGACCGCCAGGCGGGTGGCGAGCGGACCTGCGCTGGCCTTCATCCGCACCGACGAGCCAGGCCCCCTGGTCAGCACCCAGGCGCCGATGAAGCCACCGTGCACGACCGCGATGTTGCACACCTTGCGGAACAGCTCGGTCTCGGACTCGGCGCGCGCGACCGCCTCGTTGAGGCGTGCCAGCGCGAGATAGCTGCGGCTCTGCCTGCGGACCCGGGCCTCGGACTCGTTGCGCAGCGAGATGTCCAGGACGCTGGCCACCACCCACGGACCGGCCTCGGTCTCGAGCGGGGCGAGGCTGATCTCCGCGGTGAACTCGGTGCCGTCCTTGCGGCGGCCCTTGAGGTCGAGCCGCGAGTCGAGTTGTCGGGGCGCGGGCGCGCTGAGGTAGCCGTCGCGCTGCGCGACGTGGGCAGCGGCTCGAGCCTCGGGCAGGAGCACCTCGATCGGCTTGCCGACCAGCTCCTCGGGCCGGAAGCCGAAGACCTCGATGGCGCGCGCGTTGACGAACCGGATGGCGGCGTTCTCGTCCACGGCGACCACGGCGGTGGCTGCCGCGTCGAGGAGGTGGAAGACCGTGTGGTCTGTCTGGGTCGGCTCGTTCATAGCGTCGCCCCGAGACGCCCGCCCGCCGAGGTTGGGACGTGGCAGTCGAGGGGAACGAAGTCTATGGCTCCGCCACGACGGACGCAGGGATCTCCCGGATCAGCCGCCGCAGCGCCCGCGTGGCGGTCGGTGCGGCAAGGACGACCTCACCGTCGTAGACCCGGGACACGATGTCGCCCAGGGTCGAGCCGATCCGTCCCTTCGCGACGTAGCCGACCACTCCGGCTCGCAGCATCGACTCGATGGCGTCCGCGGAGCTCTCCGCGGTGACCGCCACCAGGAGCGGCTGCCATCGGCCGTTGGTCGCCGCGGCCAGGTCGGTCAGCGCCCGCGCCCCGGCCGGCCCGCCACCGGGCATCCTCACGTCGAGCAGGACGACGTCCGGCTCGGCCATCAGCGCGAGATCGACCAGGCCGTCCCCGTCCGCGGCTTCGCCGATGACGGTGATACGCGGGTCAGTCTCGAGCAGTCTGATCGCTGCCTTGCGGAACGTGGCGTCGTCGTCGGCCACTACCACCCGAATGGTCATTGCATCCAACCTCATTTCCCCCACTACAGATCTTGAGGCCTCGCCGGGCGCAACCCCACCCGTGTGGGGGCTAGACGTCTAGTGCAACTGCACTAACCTCTCGGGTAGGGGGCCGTTAGGACGACTATCTATGAACACAACGACTCCCTCCCCCATCCGTGTACTCATCGTGGACGACCACGATGTGTTCGCCTCCAGTCTCGCCCAAGTGTTGGAGCTGGAGGCGGACCTGCGCTCTCTCGGAACGGCGAGCTCGATCGCCGAGGCGCGGACCATGATCCCCAACACCCTCCCGGACGTGGTCCTGATGGACCACCGGCTGCCCGACGGCGACGGCGTGGCGGCGATCCCCGAGCTGCAACCGCTGCGCACGTCGGCCAAGTTCGTCGTGCTCACCGCCAGCACCGCCGACCACGTGCTCGTCACGGCGATCGAGGCCGGTGCCTCGGGGTTCCTGTCCAAGTCACGCAGCCTCGACGAGGTGCGTTCGGCGGTGCGTGCGGCGCACAGCGGCGAGGCCGTGATCTCCCCGGAGCTGCTGGCCCGGCTGCTGCCCCGGCTGAACCGGCGCCGGGAGCCCGGCAGGGTGGAGCTGACCGAGCGGGAGCTCGAGGTGCTCGGGTTGCTCGCCGAGGGGCTGACCAACAGCGAGATCGCCGAGCGGATCGTGGTCAGCGTGCACACGGTCCGCAACCACGTGGCCAACCTGTCGGCGAAGCTGGGTGCGCACTCCAAGCTCGAGGCGCTCTCGATCGCGATCAGGCGAGGGCTGCTGTCCGATAGGTGACGGGCGGGCCCCAGAGCGGTGACAGAGCGGTGACAGAGCGCTGACAGAGCGGTGACACCGGCCGGCGTACGACCGGCGTAAACGACCCGAACGGGCCATGATCGGTGTCCGATCGGTCAGGTCTGCCCAATCCGCGGTATGAGGAAACGGGCCGGGCTTAGCGTGATGCATGCGCACTCCTGCACGGGTGCGTACGGCCTAGGCAGGGAACAGGCAATGTCTTTAGCGCAGGAACTGTCCACCCCATCGGAGACCGCACCGATCCGCGTGCTCGTCGTCGACGACCACGACGTGTTCGCCTCGAGCCTCGCCCAGGTGCTGGAGATGGAGCCGGACATCTTGTCGGTGGGCATGGCCAGCTCGGTGGCAGAGGCGCGCACCATGATCCCGAGCACGCTCCCGGACGTCGTGCTGATGGACCACCGGCTCCCCGACGGCGACGGTGTCGCAGCGATCACCGAGCTGCAGCTGCTGCGTCACTCGACGCGGTTCGTGGTGCTGACGGCGAGCACGGCCGACCACGTGCTCGTGACCGCGATCGAGGCCGGTGCCTCGGGGTTCCTCTCGAAGTCGCGAAGCCTCGACGAGGTGCGCTCCGCCGTACGCGCGGCGCACAGCGGTGAGGCCGTGATCTCCCCGGAGCTGCTGGCCCGGCTGCTGCCCCGGCTCAACCGCCGGCGCGGCCCCGGACGCGTGGAGCTCACCGAGCGGGAGCTCGAGGTGCTGGCGCTGGTCGCCGAGGGGCTGACCAACAGCGAGATCGCCGAACGGATCGTGGTCAGCGTGCACACGGTCCGCAACCACGTGGCCAACCTGTCGACCAAGCTCGGGGCACACTCCAAGCTCGAGGCGCTCTCGATCGCGATCAGGCGGGGGCTGCTCTCCGACCGGTGACCCTCACCGCCTGCGCCACTCGATGGCGGGGCAGGTGTCCATCACCATCGGCACCCCGGCGGCGGCGGTGCGCTCGAACGCATCGGCGTCCATGACACCCAGCTGGAACCACACACCGTGCGCGCCCACCTCGACCGCCTGGTCCGCGAACTCGCCGGCGGCCTCCGAGCGGCGGAAGACGTCGACGACGTCGATCGGGAACGGGACGTCGGCCAAGGTGGCATAGCCGCGTTCGCCGAGCACCTCGAGCCCTTCCGGCGAGGCGGCCGAGGGGTGGATCGGAACGATCTGCTTGCCTCGCTCCTGGAGCAGGGCGGCGATCGAGTACGCCGTCCGGCGGGTGTCGCCCGATAGGCCCACGATCGCCCAGACCTTGCACTCGTCGAGCATGAACCGGATCGCCTCGGGCTCCTGCCACCTCATGGTCCGAGCCTAGGCAGCCCGCGCCAGCTGTCGGACCCCTGTCCAGCGGCCCGTCAGTGTGACGAAGATCGGTCGGGCAGCCGGGTTCCTAGGGCTTCCTAGGAATTACGATGTGACCCATGAGTAACGCCGACAGCCAGGCCGACGGAGCGTTGTTCGCGCTCACCGAGGAGCATCGGGCGATCCGCGAGGCGGTCCGCGCGCTGTGCGAGGCGAAGGTCGCGCCGTACGCCGCGGACGTCGACGAGCACGCCCGCTACCCGGAGGAGGCGGCGGCCGCCCTGATGGCCGCGGACTTCCACGCCCCGCACGTGCCTGAGGAGTACGGCGGCGCGGGTGCGGACGCGCTGGCCACGGTGCTGGTGATCGAGGAGATCGCGCGGGTCGACATGAGCGCGTCGCTGATCCCGGCGGTCAACAAGCTCGGCTCGCTCCCGGTCCAGCTCGCCGGTTCCGAGGAGCTCAAGAAGCACTACCTCGGGGCGCTCGCCCGCGGCGAGGGCGGGTTCTCCTACTGCCTCTCCGAGCCCGACGCGGGTTCGGACGCGGCGGCGATGAAGACCAGGGCCACCCGCGACGGCGCTGGGCCCAACGCTGGCTGGGTGCTCAACGGCGTGAAGCGGTGGATCACCAACGCCGGCCCCGGCAAGTGGGAGTCGGACTTCTACACCGTGATGGCGGTGACCGACCCGGAGAAGCGCTCGCGCGGCATCTCGGCGTTCGTGGTGGAGAAGTCCGACGAGGGCGTCTCGTTCGGCGCCCCGGAGAAGAAGCTGGGCATCAAGGGCTCCCCGACCCGGGAGGTCTACCTCGACAACGTCCGGATCCCGGCCGACCGGATGATCGGCGCCGAGGGCACCGGCTTCGAGACCGCGATGCGCACCCTCGACCACACCCGGGTGACCATCGCGGCCCAGGCCGTCGGAGTCGCTCAGGGTGCGCTCGACTACGCGCTCGGCTACGCGGCGGAGCGCAAGCAGTTCGGCAAGCCGATCGCCGAGCAGCAGGGGTTGCAGTTCCTGCTCGCCGACATGGGGATGAAGGTCGAGGCGGCCCGCCAGCTGACCTACGCCGCCGCCGGACGCTCCGAGCGCAACGACCCGGACCTGACGTTCTTCGGTGCCGCGGCGAAGTGCTTCGCCTCGGACGTCGCGATGGAGGTCACCACCAACGCCGTCCAGGTGCTCGGCGGCTACGGCTTCACCCGCGACTACCCGGTCGAGCGGATGATGCGCGACGCCAAGATCACCCAGATCTACGAAGGCACCAACCAGGTGCAGCGCATCGTGGTGGCCCGCCAGCTGCTGGCCGGGGTGCAGAGCCAGCTCTGAGCGATCGCGCTCAGGCGTCGGGGGCCACGGAGATGGCCGCCAGGGCGGACTCGACGCTGGCCGCGGCCATGGCGCGATGAGTCCGCGCGACCGAGTGAACCCGCGCGGAGGCCCGCCGGCCCGGCGGCGGCACGAAGACGACACGCCCGCCTGAGCCGAGGATCCGCTCGGCGACCGCACCCACGAACCGGGCGTCCGCGAAGGTTCGCAGCCGCGCATCGCGAAGGCTGATCACGAACTCGCGGCGTCCTTGCATGAGCAGCCCGTCCACGACGCCCATCCACCAGAAGCGGCGCGTCGTGATGACTCCGTCGAGCTCGATCAGGGTCACCGTGTCGATGACCGTGACCCGATACCTGGGCATGAGTCCTCCGCCTGTGTGGTCCCGGGCCACTGTGGGGGGAGCGGCTCGCTGGGTGGACACCTGGGAGAGACTACATGAAATGAAGAAGTTTTCAATTCTTGTAGTGTTCAGTTAGTGTGGTACCTGCCTGACCCGCCGTGGGGCTGGGCGGATGCGAGATGGGGTGAGAGCGTGGGCGTGCCGCTCTACCAGGCGAAAGCCGAGTTCTTCAAGGCCCTCGCCCACCCCGCCCGGATCCGCATCCTGGAGCTGCTGTCCGAGCGCGACCACTCGGTGCGTGAGCTCCTTGAGCAGGTGGAGATCGAGGCCAACAACCTCTCTCAGCAGCTCGGGGTGCTTCGGCGTACGTCGCTCGTCGCGTCGCACCGCCAGGGCGGTGAGGTGTTCTACTCCCTGAGCGCGTCGGGCGTCCGGGAGCTGCTGGTCGCGGCCCGGCAGATCCTGAACGGCCTCAACCGGCTCGAGGACGACACCGCGACGCCGTCCGTGGCCCGGGGTCGATGACAGGACAGGTCCGGGAGCAGCCACACCTTCGGCTGGCCGTCGTGCGTGACCTGCTGCCGCGCCCGTCGGACTGGACCAACGGGCGGCCCGGCCGCGACCTGACCGCTGGGCTCATGGTGGGGCTGGTGGCGCTGCCTCTGGCGCTCGGCTTCGGGGTCAGCTCGGGCCTCGGCGCCGGCGCCGGACTGGTGACCGCGATCGTGGCGGGTGCGGTGGCGGCGGTCTTCGGGGGCAGTCGGGTCCAGGTCAGCGGGCCGACCGGGGCGATGACGGTGGTGCTCGTGCCCATCGTCGCCGCGCACGGCGCGGACGGGGTCCTGGTGGTGGGGCTGATGGCCGGGCTGCTGCTGGTCGGCCTCGGGCTGGCCGGGGCCGGGCGGTTCATCCGCTACGTCCCCGTGCCGGTCGTCGAGGGGTTCACGCTCGGCATCGCGGCGATCATCGCACTGCAGCAGGTCCCGGCGGTGCTCGGCGTCCAGGTGAGCTCCGACAAGGTCGTCGTGCTCGCGGGCCGAGCGGTCGCGGCCTGGGTGGACCGGCCCGGCTGGGCCCCGCTCGCGCTCGCCGTTTCGACCGGCGTGACCATCATGGTGCTGTCGCGCAGCCTGCCGAGGTGGCCCGTCTCGCTGCTCGCGGTCGCAGCAGCGACGGTGGCGAGCTCGGCCCTCAACCTGGACGTCGCGACCATCGGGAGCATCCCGCACGGCCTGCCCGCCCCGAGCCTGCCCCAGGTCCCGTGGGGCGAGCTCAACACGTTGCTGCTGCCCGCGGTCGCCGTCGCGGCGTTGGCCGCGCTGGAGAGCCTGCTCTCGGCGACCGTCGCGGACGCGATGCGGGTCGGGACCCGCCACGACCCCAACCGGGAGCTCGTCGGGCAGGGCCTCGCCAACCTCGCCTCGCCCCTGTTCGGCGGTCTTCCCGCGACTGCGGCCATCGCTCGGACGGCGGTCAACGTGCGCGCCGGGGCCACCTCACGGCTGGCCGCGCTGACCCATGCGATGTTCCTCCTGGTGGTCGTGCTGGTGGCCGCGCGCTGGGTCACGCGGATCCCAGTCGCGGCGCTGGCGGCGGTGCTCATCGTCACGGCCATCCAGATGGTGCGCGTCTCCAGCCTGCTCGCCCTGCTCCGGGCCACCCGCGGCGACGCGGCCGTGCTGGCCATCACGGCCGCCGCGACGGTCGCCTTCGACCTCGTCACCGCGGTGATCCTCGGGCTGGTCGTCGCCGGCTTCGTCGCGCTCCAGCAGACGGCGCGGACGGCTCGGCTCGACGAGGTGCCCCTCGACGAGACCGACCACACCGACGAGGAGCACGCCCTGCTCGACGAGCACATCGTCGCCTACCGCATCGATGGGCCGCTGTTCTTCGCCGCCGCACACGACTTCCTGCTCGAGCTCGCCGATGTGAGCGACGTACGGGTGGTCATCCTGCGGATGTCGCGGGTCACCACCGTGGACGCCACCGGGGCGCACGTCCTCGCCGACACGGTCAGCCGGCTGGAGGGACGAGGGGTCACCGTGCTGCTCTCGGGCGTCCGGCCCGAGCACGAGAGAGTGCTCCGGCATCTCGGCGTCCACGGCCGGCTCGCCCACGAGCGGCACCTCTTCGACACCACGCCGGAGGCGATCGAGCACGCCAGGCTGCACGCGCAGCGGATCCTGCACGCTCCGCCCGGAGCCTGATCCACACCCTCGCCGTAGGTCGCCGCCGGGTGCGCCTTACGGTGACCACCATGGCCGAGACGATCCCGATCGAGACCGACGACGGGACTGCCGAGGCGTTCCTCGCCGGCCGACCCGGCGACCCGGGTGTGCTCTTCTTCATGGACGCGATCGGGCTGCGTCCGCAGATCGCGCAGATGGTGGACCGGATCGCGGCCTGGGGATACCTCGTGCTGGCCCCGAACGTCTTCTACCGCAGCGGCACCGCGGCCGAGCTCGCGCCGAAGGTCGACCTGCGCGAGGAGGGGGCGCGCGAGGCGTTCTTCTCCAGCGGTGTCATGGAGCGGGTGCGCGACTACGGCCCCGCGCGGTCGGACCCGGACGCCGAGGCGTGGCTCAGGACGTTGCAGGCCCACGCCGGGGCGGGCTCGGTCGCGACGACCGGATACTGCATGGGCGCGCGGCTCTCGGTCCGGGCAGCCGGCCTGTTCCCCGGCGTCGTCGCCGGGACCGGGGGCTTCCACGGCGGCGGTCTCGTGACCGATGCCGACGACAGTCCGCACCGGTCGATCGCCGCGAGCACGGCGGAGTTCGTCTTCGGCCACGCCGACCACGACCGGGGGATGACGCCCGAGCACGTGGCGACGCTCGAGGAGACGCTGCTGGCCACCGGCCGGCCCTACCTCAACGAGGTCTACCCGGACGCCCCGCACGGCTACACGATGGCCGACACCTCGATGTACCAGGAGGCGGGCGCCGAGCGTCACTACGCCGAGCTGGCCGGTCTGCTGGCGCGGACCCTGGGCTGACGACTCAGTCGCAGGTGTCGCACATGCCCGTGGGCAGTAGCTCCATGTAGCAGGTCGGGCAGGTGCGCACGGGGCGCATCGCGATGGCGGCCTTGCGCACCCTGGCGCGGGCGTTGGCCAGCTGCGGGACCAGCGCCGACGTGCCGCCGTCGGCGGGCAGGTCAGCCGCCTCGAAGTGGCGGTAGCAGGCCAAGCGCTCGCGGGCGGCGTGCTCGTCGGGGTCCTCGGGTGCCTCGCCGGTGAGCTCGAGCACGACCGTGCCGTACGCCGCGCCGACGCTGCTCTCCCGGTTGACGCACAGTGCCGAGAGCAGGGGCTCGTCGCGCGCGGCGTTGTCGCGGGCGACCGCCGCGAGGACGTCGTCGATCCAGTAATGGACGCGCCGGTCGGTGTGGATGCCGCTGCCTTCCTGGACGGCCGCGGCGAGATCCTTCTGAGAGACCACGGACCGATAGCTGTGCGCCGCATCGAGGAGCACGGTGCGGGCAGCGGCCGCCCATGCCGACTGCGTCTCTTCGGGGCCAACCTCCGCCGCGTCGCGAGTCTCCACCGGTGTATCAGTCAGCTCGGTCACCCCTAAGTGCACCACGCCGGGCGCCCGGTGTCTTCATCCTGGGAGGCGTCAGTCGATCCGCGGAAGCTCGGATGCCTTGCCCCTGAAGGTGGCCGGGCGCTTCTCGACGAACGCCGCGACGCCCTCCTTGCCGTCGGCGAGCGAGGTCCAGAACACCGCCAGCGACTCGGACAGGTGCGCCTCGAGGGGCTCCGCCGAGCCGGCGTGCGTGTAGAGCATCCGCTTCGCCAGCCCGAGTGCAACCGGTGAGCGGCCCGTCACGAAGGAGCGGGCCAGGGCCTGAGCGGCCGGCAGCAGCTCCTCCGGCGGATGCACCGAGCGCAACAGCCGGCCCGCCAGCGCCGCCTCGGCGGAGAGGATGTCGGCCGCGTAGACCCACTCCAGCGCCTGCTGGAGCCCGACGATCCGAGGCAGGAACCACGACGAAGCGGCCTCCTGGGTGATCCCGATCCGCCCGAAGACGAAGCCGATCCGCGCCTCGGTGGAGGCCATCCGGATGTCCATCGCCAGGGTCATCGTGGCTCCGATGCCGACGGCCGCGCCGTTGATCGCGGCGATCACCGGCTTGGGCAGGGCGTGGATCGCCAGCGTCACCCGACCACCGGTGTCGCGCAACCCGTCCTGGTAGGGCGGCTCGTCGTAGTGCGCCCGGAACTCCTCGGGCGTCGGGGTCAGCGACTCGTCGAGGCCGAACACGTTGCCCTCGCGGGTGAGGTCCATCCCGGCGCAGAAAGCGCGGCCGGCGCCGGTCACGACCACCGCGCGTACGTCGTCGGACCGTGCGTCGGTGAGGAAGAACCGCTCCAGCTCGCGGGCCATCGCCAGGTCGAACGCGTTGAGCTGGTCGGGCCGGTTGAGGGTCAGGGTCGCGACACCGTCGTCGTCCAGCGATGGCGCGAGGGTCTCGTAGCTCGCGAAGGTCACGGCGTACCGACCAGGCCGGAGGAGAGGCAGAGCTTGTCGGTCACGTCGTCGGTCTTGTCCTCTTTGATGTCGGTGAACAGCTGGTCGGCGAGGTCCTTGTCGAGGGCCGTCGCCGAGCCGCTGGTGAGCGGAACCGTACACAGCAGGCCGTCCTTGCCGCCGACCTTCGCCATCGCGGTCGCCCACAGCACGGCGCGGGTCGGTCCCATGCCCTCCCCGAACGTGAAGAAGTCGGGCATCGCGTAGTTCAGCCGCCAGTAGCGGACCGGGTTGAGGACCGACCACGGCGAGAGCACCTTCTTGCCGATCGCCGAGACCACCTCGCGCTGGTGGCGGACCCGGTCGAGGTCGCCCAGGGTCTGGGCGTGGCGGGAGCGGGAGTAGGCCAGCGCGGTCGTGCCGTCGACCTCTTGGCAGCCCTTCTTGATGTTGAGGCCGGCGTCCTTGTCGACGTAGCTCTTCTCCGGGCAGATCTGCACGCCGCCCACCGCGTCGACGATGCCGACCACGCCGCCCATCCCGATCTCGACGAACTGGTCGATGCGGATGCCGGTGAGCCCTTCGACGGTCTTCACGAGCAGCGGTGCCTGGCCGTAGGCGTAGGCGGCGTTGATCTTGCCCGTGCCGTGGCCGGGGATCTCGACCTCGAGGTCGCGAGGGATCGACATGAGCAGGTTCGGACCCGACCCGGTGTGCAGCAGCATGATGGTGTCGGTCCGGCTGCCCGCTGCGCCGCCGGTGTGGAGGGCCTTGCGCTCCTCCTTCGACAGCCCTGCGCGCGAGTCGCTGCCGACCATCAGATACGTCGTCCCGGGCTGATCGTCGGGCCGGCTCCCGCCTGGGTCGAACTTCACCTGGTCGACCTTCTGCCACGCCGTGATCGGCACCACGACCAGGTAGATCAGCCACAGCAGGACCAGGAGGAAGATGTAGCGGACCCGGAACCTCGGTCGCCATCGTCGACGGCTCCCCGCCGGGGGACCGACGGGGGGAGCGACCGGAGGCGGCGTCGGCCGTGCGGTCGGCTGTCCGGCGTAGCCGGGGCGGGGCTGGGCGCGCATGACCCGGGTCTCCTCCGGTCGGAGATCGGACGCTCGCTGCTGGCGAGGGACCGGACGGGTGGCCTGCGGGTCCTCGGGCGGTGGCCCGCCCTTGCCGTAGAGCCAGGTGTAGTCGGGTCCGTCCTCGGGACCGCCGCTCCGGGGACGATCAGGCATGCAGGCGACGCTACCGTGCGGGGCATGACCGACCCGGCATCCGCACCGGCGTCCACACCGCCCCTTCCCGGCCCGCGAAGCCCTTCGTACGGGCGAACCTCGCTCGGCGCTGCTGGATCTCGCCTGCCGGCTTCGAGGAGTCTGCTCGCGGTGTTGTTTACCCCCGCGAGCTTCGGCCCGGGCCCACGACGGACTGCTCGCTGCGCTCGCAGCTCCGCCGTCCGTCGTGGGCACCGGGCCGATCGCGGGGCGCCTCGCTGCGCTCGGAAAGACCGGGTCGCTTCGCTCCCGTCCACTGACCCATGACTGACTTTCAGTTGGGAGGGTTGCTTCACCCGGGTCGTCAGCCACTGGATGGGAGCGCAGCGACCCGGTTTGTCGCGGGCGGAGCCCGCGCGCCCGGCGATCGGCCTGGTGGCCCCGACGACAGCCCCGGTGCGAGCGTCAGCGAGCGACCGGAGCTGTTGCGGGCGAAGCCCGCGTCGTCGGGGACATCCAGGCCGAAGCTCGCCGGGGTAAACAGCACGGCGAGGCGCCCCGGTCGCTTCGCTCCCGTCCACTGACCCATGACTGACTTTCAGTTGGGAGGGTTGCTTCACCCGGGTCGCCAGCCACTGGATGGGAGCGCAGCGACCCGGTTTGTCGCGGGCGGAGCCCGCGCGCCCGGCGATCGGCCTGGTGGCCCCGACGACAGCCCCGGTGCGAGCGTCAGCGAGCGTCCGGGGCTGTTGCGGGCGAAGCCCGCGTCGTGGGGGACATCCAGGCCGAAGCTCGCCGGGGTAGACAACACGGCGAGTCGCAACCGCCTGTGACCCCTGTGACTGGTGATACTGACGAGGCACACCTGACCTTCCCCTCAGGAGCACTTGATGTCAGGCCACGGCCCGCACGACGACCCTTCGACCGGCACCCCTGCCCAGCCGCTTGCCCGGCCGCTTGCGCAACGGACCCCGCGCACGCCGAGCGCCACCGAGGAGCGGGCCGCCCGGGTTCGGTTCCGCCGGGCGCTCGCGCTGATGGCGATGACGCTGGTGCTCCCGGGCAGTGCGCAGGTCGCGTGCGGCAACCGCCGCGTCGGACTCGCGGCGCTACGGGTCTGGTTCGGACTGCTGCTGGTCGCCGCCGGCTGTCTCGTGGTCGCGGCGCTGCACCACGAGTTCGCGTTCTGGCTGGTCTCCGACCTGGCCGCGCTGCAGACGGTCCGGATCGCGCTGATGGTGCTGGCGATCGGCTGGGCCCTGCTGTTCTTCGACGCCTGGCGGATCGGTCAGCCGCTCTCGCTGCGGATGGGTCACCGGCGGGCGGCCGTCGGGATCAACGGCATCCTCTGCTTCTCGGTCGCGTCAGTGCTGCTGTTCGGCGCCCACCTCGTGGGGGTGCAGCGCGACTTCATCCAGACGATGTTCGGCTCGAGTGACGTGACCGGCGCCCACGACGGCCGCTACAACGTGCTGCTGATGGGCGGCGACTCCGGCATCGACCGCTGGGGATTGCGCCCGGACTCCCTCACGGTGGCCAGCATCGACGCCCGGACCGGCCGCACGGTGCTGATCTCGCTGCCGCGAAACATGCAGAACTTCCAGTTCGCCAAGGGTTCGGTGATGCGTCAACAGTTCCCGAAGGGGTTCGACTGCGAGCACTGCATGCTCAACGGCGTCTACACCTGGGCGCTGGACAACAAGGAGCTGTTCGGCAAGAGCAAGGACCCCGGCACCGAGGCCACCATCTCGGCGGTCGAGGGCATCACCGGCCTCACGATCAACTACTGGGCCATGGTCAACCTCAAGGGGTTCCGCGACCTGGTCGACGCGGTCGGTGGGGTCACCCTCAACGTGCGCCAGCGGATCCCCATCGGCGGCCTGGGCTCGGATGTCTACGACTACATCGAGCCCGGCGTGCGAAAGCTCACCGGCTTCCAGACGCAGTGGTACGCGCGGGCCCGCACCGACTCCGACGACTACTCCCGGATGGCGCGCCAGAAGTGCATCATGGGCGCGATGCTCGACCAGCTGGACCCGACGGTCGTGCTCCGCAACTTCCAGAAGATCGCCAAGGCCTCCTCGGCGCTGCTGACCACGAGCATCCCGGCCAGCGAGGTCGACAAGTTCATCGGGCTGGCCCTCAAGGCCAAGAGCCAGAAGATCGCGACGCTCTCGATCGTGCCGCCGATGTTCGACACCTACCAGCCAGACACCCAGCTGATCCATCAGAAGGTGGCCGCCGCGATCGACCAGGCCGAGGGCCAGGCCCCCAAGAAGTCCTCGGACACGGTCGTGGCCTCGTCGGGCAGCTCGGCCGACAGCTCGGCCGACAGCTCGACGACGGCCGCGGCGACGGGCAAGCACACCAAGAAGCCGAAGCAGCCCGAGACGGTCACCGGCGGCTCGATCGGCTCGCTGCACGACGGCTACGCCGCCAACGAGTCCCAGGACCTCGACAGCGCGTGTTGAGGTAGGTCCGGCCCGGCGTAGGTGACCGGGCTTAGGGTGGTCGCACCATGCAGGACCAGGCCACCCCGACCGTGCTCGCCGTCGACGGCAACTCGCTGCTGCACCGGGCCTTCCACGCCTCCGCGCGCACGATGTACCGCACGCCCGACGGCGCCCAGGGCTGGGCCGTCCGAGGGCTGCTCAGCCAGCTGGTGGCCGCCGTCGACCGGGTGTGTGCCGACGTCGTGGTGGTGGGCTTCGACGACCGCGGCAACAGCAGCCGCAAGCGGCGCTGGCCCTCCTACAAGGCCCAGCGAGCGCCCAAGCCGGAGAGTCTCGAGCGCCAGCTCGACCTCGCGGTCGAGGTGCTCCGCGAGCTCGGCGTCTCGGTGGTCGTGCCGGAGGGCCTCGAGGCCGACGACGTGCTTGCGAGCGTCGCCGCCCAGGCGCCAGGGCTTGGTGCGCAGACCGTGGTAGCGACCTCCGACCGCGACAGCTTCGCGCTGATCGACGAGCACACCCGGATGCTGCGGATCCTCAACGGCGGCGTCGACGCCTCGCCGATGCTCGACCCCGCCCGGCTCGCGATGGTGACCGGCGTCCGGCCCGAGCAGTACCTCGACCTCGCCGCGCTCCGCGGTGACACCTCCGACAACCTCCCCGGCGTGCCCGGCTTCGGCGCCAAGACCGCGGTGAAGCTGCTCCAGGCCCTCGACACGGCCGAGGCGGCGTTCGACGACGCGGACAACGGCGGCGAGCGGTGCGCGGCCGCGATCGGCAAGGGACGCACCCGGTCGCTCCAGGACCCCGAGGCCAGGCCGCGGTGGCTCCTCAACCGCGAGGTGATGGCCATGGTGACCACCGCCGAGCTGGGTCTCGACCTCAGCCAGGGCGTGGGTCGGCTGCCGCTCGACGAGGACGCCGTCCGCGCGACGTACTCCCGCTTCGAGCTGCACGTCCCGACCGCGATCCGGGCGCTCACCCTGCGCGAGCCGACCCGGACAGTCGCCGAGCCCTTTGTGGACCCCCGATGGAAGGCGACGGTGCCGCGGCCTGCTCCGGGACCGCTGCCCAAGCTGATCCCCGCCCCGGTGGGGCCGGCTTACGTCCAGGAGGCCCTCTTCTGAGACGGTGGGGCCGTGATTACCCCACGAAACCGCTCGAGGGGCGCGCTGCGCGCGGTTGCTCGCGCTTGCGCGGGGACCCCGAAAAGCCGTGACTGACAGCCACGGGCGCCGCATCGTCGCCGTGGTCGTCACCTTCAACCGGCTGCCCATGCTCCAGCGCCAGCTCGAGCGGCTGGCCGAGGTCCCAGAGCTCGACGAGGTGCTGGTCGTCGACAACGCCTCGACCGACGGCACGGGGGAGTGGCTGCGGACCCAGCCCGTCACCGCCGAGCTGCTCACCAGCAACACCGGAGGAGCCGGCGGGTTCAGCCACGGCCTAGAGCTCGCCCTCGAGCGGGGCGCCGACCTGGCGTGGCTGATGGACGACGACGGCCTGCCCGAGCCCGACTGCCTCTCCCTCCTGCTCGAGCGCGACGACCTCGACTTCTGGGGCCCGGCCGTGCTGGCGGCGCAGGACCCCACCTGGCTCTGCTTCCCGATCCGGCTGCCCGGCGGCACCGCGGTCGTCCACGAGATGGCCGCGGTCGAGAAGGCCGCTCAGGACGGGCTGATCAGGGGGGTGCTGATCCCGTTCAACGGGGTCCTGGTGACCCGGGAGCTCGTGGCCGAGATCGGCTACCCGCGCGCCGAGTTCTTCATCTGGGGCGACGACGTGGAGTACCTGTGGCGAGCCGAAGCAGCCGGTGCCCGGATCGCCACCGTGGTCGCGGCGCGCGTGCTGCACCCGGCCACCGACGACCTCGGCACCCCGATGATGTTCGGCCGGACGACCTACAACCACAGCCCGAGCGACCTCAAGCACTACTGCATGGCCCGCAACAACACCGTCAACCTGCGCCGCTACCGCGGCTGGCCGCACGTGCTGATGTTCTGGGCCAAGACCGTCTGGTTCTACCTGCTCACCAAGCCCCGACCGGGCCGGCTCACGATGAGCGCCCGCGCGGCGTACGCCGGCCTGCGGGGGGACTTCACCGGCCACCGGAGGTATCTCGCGTGACCCAGCAGCAGGAGACGGTCGCCGTCGTCGTCGTGACCTACAACCGGGCGGCACTGCTCACCCGGATGCTCGCCGGGCTCGCAGCGCTCGACCGTACGCCGGACGCCGTGATCGTCGTCGACAACGCCAGCACCGACCACACCGCGACCGTGCTCGAGGCGGCTCGGTTCGAGCAGAGCGACCTCAAGCTCCAGGTGATCCGGCCCGAGGAGAACCTCGGCGGCGCCGGAGGCTTCCACCTCGGGGTCGAGGCGGCCTACGAGCAGGGCTTCGACCGGATCTGGCTGATGGACGACGACGTCGTCCCGGCTCCCGACTGCCTCGACGTGATGATGGCGCTCGACGAGGACTGCCTGCTGTGCACCAGGGAGGACGTCCGGGGGCGGCTGGTCGAGAAGGCCGCGGTCACCTTCGACATGCGCAACCCGCTGCGGATCAGGCCCAAGACCGCGATGGTCGAGACGACCTACGGCGCGCGCGACCGGATGCCCGAGCTGGTCGAGATCGAGAACGTCGCCTTCGAGGGGTTCATGGTCCGTCGTGCGGTGGTCGAGGCCATCGGGCTGCCGGACCCGAGCTTCTTCATCTTCTACGACGACGTCGACTACGCCCTGCGCGCCCGGCGCGCGGGCTTCCGGATCTTCGCGGTCCGCGACGCGGTGCTCGTCCGGCAGCTCGACTTCGACCAGCAGCACGACCTGGGCGGGTGGAAGGGCTACTACATGTACCGCAACCTGTTCACGGTCCACCTGCGCTACGGCGAGAACGCGCTGGTCCGCGCGAAGCCGTGGCTGATCACCGCCGCAGTGGTCGCGCTCTCGCCGGTTCGCGGCGGCCGCGCCGAGTCGCGCAACGTGCGCAAGGCGCTGAAGGACGCCCGTGCCGACCACCGTGCCACGACCCACCGTGCCAAGGCCCGCTGAGCCGATCACCCGCCAGCCCCCGCCGCTGCCGGGGCGGGTGATCTCCACGCAGTCGTGGCGCGAGCTCACGTTCCTGCACTGGGCGGTCGACCCGGCCCGGGTCGCGCCCCTCCTCCCGCCAGGGACCCGGCCCGACGTCTTCGAGGACCGCACCTACGTCGGCCTGGTCCCGTTCCGCATGGTCGACGTGACGCTGGGCCGCGGCCCGGCCGTGCCCCACTTCGGCACCTTCCTGGAGACCAACGTCCGGCTCTACAGCGTCGACGACCTCGGCCGGCGCGGGGTGGTGTTCCTGAGCCTCGACGTCGACCGTCCGGCCGTGGTGCCCGTGATCCGGGCGACGATCGGCGCTCCCTACCGCTGGGCCCGGATGGAGCTGGCCCGGACGACCTCGGGCGGGGTGGAGGAGCTCCGCTACGACGCGCGCGTGCTCACCGGCGCCCGCCCGTCGAGCCACGTGGTGGTCCGGGTCGGTGGGCCGCGCGAGTCCACGCCGCTCGACGACTTCCTCACCGCGCGCTGGGCAGCGCACGTACGCCGCCCGTGGGGCACGACCTACGTCCGCAACCGGCACGACCCCTGGCCGCTGCGCGAGGCCGAGGTGGTCGAGCTCGCCGACGGGCTGGTCGCCGACGCCGGCTTCCCCGGCCTCACCGACGCGCCCCCGGACCACGTCGCCCACTGCGACGGGGTCTACGCGGAGTTCTCCCGACCGAGGAGACTCGGGCAAGGATGAGCGGCCCGGTGTGCAACTGGTCGACCACCGAGGGTGAGGTTCGTCGCAGTCTCCGCGCGCTCAAGCACGCGGCGGCGTCCGCCTGAGCGCGCCGAATCGAGCCCGTGACCGCTCGTCCGTAGACTGATCTGTCGTGTCGTCGGAGAAGTCGTCTGAGCCCAGCGGGCCTGATCTGGTCGTCGTCGGCTCCGGGTTCTTCGGGCTGACGGTCGCCGAGCGGTGCGCGTCCGAACTCGGGCTCCGGGTGCTGGTCCTCGAGCGCCGCCACCACCTCGGCGGCAACGCCTACAGCGAGCGCGACCCGGAGACCAACATCGAGGTGCACAAGTACGGCGCGCACCTGTTCCACACCTCCAACGAGAAGGTCTGGGACTACGTCAACCTGTTCACGACGTTCACCGACTACAAGCACCGGGTCTTCGGGAAGTACCAGGGCCAGATCTACTCGCTCCCGATGAACCTCGGCCTGATCAACCAGTTCTTCGGCAAGAGCCACACGCCCCAGGAGGCCCGCGAGCTGATCGCGAGCCAGGCCAGCGAGATCGCCACCGAGGACGCGACCAACCTCGAGGAGAAGGCGATCAGCCTGATCGGCCGGCCGCTCTACGAGGCGTTCATCAAGGGCTACACCGCCAAGCAGTGGCAGACCGACCCCACGGAGCTCAGCGCGGAGATCATCACGCGCCTCCCGGTCCGCTACACCTTCGAGAACGGCTGGTTCAGCGACACCCACGAGGGGCTGCCGACCGACGGCTACACCGCGTGGCTGACGAGGATGGCCGACCACCCCAACATCGAGGTCCGGCTCGAGACCGACTTCTTCGACGTCGCCGACGAGTTCCGGGGCAAGGTCCCGATCGTCTACACCGGTCCCGTCGACGAGTACTTCGGCAACTCAGAGGGCCGGCTCTCCTGGCGGACCGTCGACCTCGAGGAGTCGGTGGAGGACGTCGACGACTTCCAGGGCACCGGCGTGGTCAACTACAACGACCACGAGGTCCCTTTCACCCGGATCATCGAGTTCAAGCACTTCCACCCCGAGCGCGAGAAGACCCACCTGCCCGGCAAGACCGTGATCGTCCACGAGTACTCGAGATTCGCGGATGAGGGCGACGAGCCCTACTACCCGGTGAACACCGCCGACGACCGGGCCAAGCTGCTGAAGTACCGCGAGCTCGCCAAGCAGGAGCCGATGGTGCTCTTCGGCGGCCGGCTCGGCACCTACAAGTACCTCGACATGCACATGGCCATCGGCTCGGCGCTGTCGATGTACGAGAACAAGCTCCGGCCGCACTTCGCCGAGGGCGCCGAGCTGAAGTCCGGGGGAGTGGACGAGTGACGGAGTCGAGCCCAGTACCCGCCAAGAAGGCGCCGAGCAGCACGCGTCGTCGTACGACGAAGAAGGCGGCCGCGCCCGCGCCGCAGGGCAACCGTCGGGTGCTGCAGCGCCAGATCATGCCGATCGACCGCGACTTCGACGTGTTCGCGCTCTACGTCGACGCCGAGGACGCCACTCTCGACGCCGACAAGTACGAGGTCGGCGGCAGCAAGGCGGCCAAGGACCTCAACAACGCGGCGATCCGGCAGGCGACCTCGACCGGGCGCGGCATCGCTCCCGACCAGATCGAGTCACGCACCGCGCTGCGGGTCCGCTCCGGCGAGCGGCTCTCGTTCGGCACCTACTTCAACGCCTTCCCTGCGTCGTACTGGCGGCGGTGGACGGTCGTGACCGACGTCCGGCTCACCGTCGACGTCTCCGGGCGCGGGGCCACGATCATCGTCTACCGCTCGCTGGCCAACGGTCGCTCGCAGCGGGTCGACTCGGCCGGCACCGGCACCGAGGCGAAGGGCACGTTCGTCTTCGACCTGCCGCTGAACACCTTCGTGGACGGCGGCTGGTACTGGTACAACGTCGTCGCCGGTGACGACGACGCCATCGTCGAGTCGGCCGAGTGGTCCGCGGAGGTGCCCGCGGACCGGATGACGCACGGCACCGCCGACATCGCGATCACCACCATGAACCGCCCCGACTTCTGCGCGAAGCTGCTCGCGCAGATGGGCTCCGACGAGCTGCTCCGCCCCTACCTCGACACCGTGATGGTGATGGAGCAGGGCACGAAGAAGGTCGCCGACTCCGAGTTCTACGCCGGCGCGAGCGTCGCCCTGGGCGAGAAGCTGCGGATCATCGAGCAGGGCAACCTCGGCGGCTCCGGCGGCTACGCCCGCGGGCAGCTCGAGTCGCTGCGCAAGGGCACCGCGACGTACGCCCTGATGATGGACGACGACGTCGTGTGCGAGCCCGAGGGCATCATCCGGGCGATCACCTTCGGCGACCTGGCTCGGCGCCCGACGATCGTCGGCGGCCACATGTTCAGCCTCTACAACAAGTCCGAGCTGCACAGCTTCGGCGAGATCGTGCAGCCGTGGCGGTTCTGGTGGATGACGCCGCTCGACGGCTTCAGCCGCTGGGACCTCTCGGCCCGCAACATCCGCTCCTCGCGGTGGCTGCACAAGCGCGTCGACGTCGACTTCAACGGCTGGTTCATGTGCCTGATCCCGCGTGCCGTCATCGCGGAGATCGGCCTGTCGCTACCGCTGTTCATCAAGTGGGACGACGCCGAGTACGGCCTGCGCGCCAAGGCCGCCGGCTTCCCGACCGTGACCTTCCCGGGGGCTGCCGTGTGGCACGTGCCGTGGACGGACAAGAACGACGCCCTCGACTGGCAGGCCTACTTCCACGTCCGCAACCGGCTGATCAGCGCGCTGCTGCACTCTTCGTACCCGCGAGGCGGGCGGGTGATCCGCGAGAACCTCAACCACTCGGTCTCGCACCTGGTCGCGATGCAGTACTCCACCGTCGAGATCCGCAACCAGGCGATGGAGGACGTGCTCGCCGGCCCGGAGGGGCTGCACGCGATGCTGCCCACCCGGCTCGCCGAGGTGAACGCCTTCCGCAAGCAGTTCAGCGACGCCCAGCTCGAGCCCGACCGCGAGGCCTTCCCCGAGGTGCGGCGCAAGAAGCCGCCGAAGAAGGGGCGCGACATCGTCGAGGTCCCGGGCAAGTGGGCGCAGCGCAAGACGGCCGCGCTCGAGCCGATCCGGCACTTCCTCGCCAAGGAGCGGCCGCTGTCGCGCGAATACCCCGAGGTGGAGATCCGCGCCGTGGACGCCAGGTGGTACCGCATCGCCAGCTACGACTCCGCAGTGGTCTCGATGAACGACGGGACCTCGGCGGCGCTCTACCGGCGCGATCTGAAGAAGTACCGCGAGCTGGCCGCGCGCACCACTGCCCTGCACGCCCGGCTGGTCAAGGAGTGGCCACGGTTGGCCGAGCAGTACCGCGCGGCGCTCCACGACGTCACCTCACCCGAGACCTGGGAGCAGACCTTCCGCCCCTGGACCGACACCGAGGCGGGCGCATGACCGACCAGCTGACACCCGGCAGCCCGGTGTCGAGCACCTCATCGGTCGCCGTACGCCACGACCTCGAGCACGTGCCGCTCGTCGACCCGACCGCCAAGGGCGGGCTGGTCGGCGTGCTGAAGCGGCGCTACCTGCTCTCGCTGATGGTCAAGCGCGAGCTGCGGGCCCGCTACATCGGCTCGAAGATGGGCCTGGCCTGGTCCTACATCAACCCGCTCTCGCGGTTCCTGACCTTCTACTTCGTCTTCGGCATCATCCTGGGCCGCGGCCAGGTCCCGCACTTCGCGATCCACCTGTTCGCCGGCATGGTCGTGGTGAACCTGTTCACCGAGTCGTTCAACTCAGGCACCCGCTCGATCATGCAGAACAAGTCGATCGTGCAGAAGATGCCGCTGCCCAGGGAGATCTTCCCGATCGCCTCGATGCTGGTCTCGCTCTGGCACGTGGGCCCGCAGCTGGTGATCCTCTTCGGAGCCTGTCTGGCGACCGGCTCGTTCGTACCGGACCCGTGGGTGCCGATCTCGGCGGTCCTGGCGTTCACCATCGTGATCCTGCTCGGCACCGGCATGGGGCTGATGTTCTCGGCCATCAACGTGCTCTACCGCGACTGGACCCGGGTCGTGCAGATCTTCACCCAGATGCTGCCGTTCACGGTGCCGATGATGTACCCCTACACGCTGGTCCACCACCGTTTCCAGAACTTCCCGACGATCGAGCACTTCTACCTCTTCAACCCGATCACCGAGGCCGTGCTGCTCATGCAGCGCGCGTTCTGGATCACCACCGTCAGCCCCGCCGACGCCAAGGCGGCCGGCGACGAGTGGGGCTTCAAGGCAGGTTTGGACGTGAACTTCCCGCACCACCTGTTCGAGCGCGGCCTGATCTTCATCGGCGCCTCGATGCTCTTCCTCGCGTTCTCCCAGTGGGTGTTCACGCGGCTCGACGACCGGATCCCGGACAGGCTGATCTAGGATGCCTCCACCAGTCCCATGGCGGCGCCAGCGCCGCCCAGCACGCACCCTGGCAGCGTTGCCGACGCTCGAAAGACGCCCAGCCTGCCTTCACGCCGGCGCCTCGCCATCGCACGCCCTGGACGACGCTGGCATCCGCCGAGGCCTGGAGGAGGCATCCTGATGGTCACGTCGATCGAGGTGGAGAACGTCTCCAAGCTGTTCCACAAGCACTACCAGCGCACCCTCAAGCAGACGATGGTCGCCAAGATGCACGGTCGGAAGATCAAGGACACGTTCTGGGCGCTGGACGACGTCTCGTTCAAGGTCGAGCAGGGCGAGGCGATCGGGCTGATGGGGCTCAACGGCTCGGGCAAGAGCACCCTGCTCAAGCACATCATGGGCGTGATGCGACCGACCTCCGGGGCGATCCGCACCCGGGGCCGCCTCTCGGGGCTGATCGCCACCGGCGCCGGCTTCCACCCCGAGATGACCGGCCGCGAGAACATCTACATGAACGCCGCCATCCTCGGCATGAGCAAGGAGGAGACGGACGCGAAGTATCCCGAGATCGCGGAGTTCGCCGAGCTCGGTGACCGCATGGACACCCCGGTCGGCAACTACTCCTCGGGCATGGCCGCCCGGCTCGGCTTCTCGGTCGCGGTGCACGTCGACTGCGACGTCTTCATCGCCGACGAGGTGCTCGCGGTCGGCGACCAGCCGTTCAAGCGCAAGTGCATCAAGAAGATGGAGGAGATCCGCAACAGCGGCGTCACCCTCTTCTACGTCAGCCACGCGGCGATGTCGGTGCGCAGGATGTGCAACCGGGTGATCGTGCTCGAGGACGGCCGGCTCGGCTTCGACGGCGACGTCGACGAGGGCATCAAGTACCTCCACTACGACGACGATGACGAGCCGGACGTGGCGGTCGAGGAGTCGGAGGCCGCCGAGCTGGGCTCGGAAATCTGAGCTGTTCATAGCTCACTCGCCGTCGCCGCTTGCCGGGCGGACGAGGTGACTGTTGATGTGTTGGATACCCCGGCGAGCTTCGGCCCCAGTCCGCGACGACAGCTCGCTTCGCTGTGAGTGTTTGAGGTGGCCGACCTGGGGTTGGCTGGCAGGGTGGCTGCTGGTCTGCTGCGACGGTTGTGACTCATCGCTTCGCTGACCCCGTGAGGGTGTCTTCGGCGAGACCTGTCCGATCGTGGTGGTGGGCCGGTGGCCGCCCTGCCCACCGCCTGGCCTGATCAGAAGCCTGTCCATCCCGAGGGATGTGACTCATCACAGTGATGCCGTGCAGTGACTTCCTCAGGGACGACCACCGGTCCGACGAGTTGCCCCAACGGAAGGAAGGAACGCATCGCCATGCTCATGGTCGCAGAACGATCGCCAAGCCCCCAGCCGCCCACGGTGGCCGAGGTCTACCGGTTCGTGGTGGGAGTCGACACCCACGCCAAGGTCCACCAGTACGCCATCGTCGAAGCGGCAACCGGCCGGGTCCTCGATGAGGGCGGGTTCCCCACCAGCGCAGCAGGGCTGGCCCGGGCAGCGGCGTGGATCGCCCGCCGCACCGGCGGCGACCTGGACCCGGGGCCGGGGTCGGTGCTGGTTTCGTGTGAGGGCACCGGCAGCTACGGCGCCCGGCTGGCCAAGCTGCTGCTCGAGGTCGGCTACCGGGTGGTGGACGCCCCGTCCCCCAAGCGGGACCGCGGCCAGGACAAGGACGACACCATCGACGCGATCAAGGCCGCCCGCGGGGTGCTGGGCACGCGGGTCGACCGGCTCGCCGAGGTCCGCGCCGGCCAGTTGCAGGAAGCGCTGAAGGTGCTGCTGGCCGCCCGGGACCGGATGGCCGGGGAGTCCACCCGATCCGTCAACGCCCTGACCGCGCTGCTGCGCGGAGTCGATCTGGGCCTGGATGCCCGCCGCAAACTCACCGCGCCCCAGATCCGCCAGGTCGCGCGGTGGCGCACCCGCAGCGAATCCCCGGCGGCCGCCATCGCCCGCGCCGAGGCGGTCCGGCTCGCGGCCAGGATCATGCAGTTGAGGGTCGAGCTGGCCGCCAACAAGACCCAGCTGCGCCAGATCGTCCAGGCCCACGCCCTGGTACTGCTGGACACCTACGGGGTCGGACCGGTCAACGCCGCCATCGTGTTGTCGGTCTGGTCCCACCCCGGCCGGGTCCACCACGAAGCCGCCCTGGCCAAGCTCGGCGGCGTCTCCCCGATCAAGCTCGAGTCCGGCGACTCCACCGAGCACCGGCTCAACCGAGGCGGCGACCGACAGCTCAACCGGGCCCTGCACTCGATCGCCAAGACCAGAATGGAACGCGACCCCCACACCCAGGCCTACGTCGAACGCCGGACCCGCCAAGGACTCAGCAAACGACGAATCCGCCGCTGCCTCAAGCGCTACATCGCCCGACAACTCTTCCGCACCCTGACCACCCACACCGAGCAGATCAACAACCAAGTGATGCCCCCAGCGGCTTGACATCACATAGAAGCGTCTCGCGCGTGCTCGGCGCGCCGAGCGGTGTTGGATTGCGCTCGCTTCGCTCGCGCGTGCTCTTAACGAATCGTCTTGGCCACCAGCCCAATCTTGCTTGCCTCCTCGCTTGGCGGCGGCCCATGCGCGTATCAGACCGGCACCGTCCCCTGCCCGGGTGGCGGTTACCTCTGAACGCCCTGGACGCCGACAGGGGTTGAGGACCCACCGCCACCCGGCGTGTCCTCGCCGACACGCCCAAGGTGGCGGTGGCTGGTCAATGCCTCGAGGCAGCCGGCTGGTTGAGGGGTCACCGCCCCGGTGGCCGCGGCTCCGCAGCGAGGTCCTTGACGGCGAGACGCGATCGGGTAGGTACAGGTAGGCGCGCGGGCACCGGCAAGCAGGAAAGGCGAGCGGCCGAGGCGGTCCACGGATACGTCAGCAGAGCCGGCTCGAAGCGCCGAGCGCGCCAGTTGCGTTGGCCTCGGGGTTGCTGACGCAACGTTTCGCCGTTTCCGCTGCAGGTTTGCTCTTTCGCCCGTTGAGGCGAACCTCACGCGTCCCAATCTCACGCGGGTTCGTTGGTCGGGGCCGCTGCGGATAGGCTGGCCCGGTCCTGCGGGTCTCCCGCGGGTGCTGGTGCGGCTCCCGAACGGTTGTTGGGCCAGCTTTGTCTTTCGAAAGGTCAGTTCGTGGGTTCGGTCATCAAGAAGCGGCGCAAGCGCATGGCGAAGAAGAAGCACCGCAAGCTGCTCAAGAAGACGCGCGTGCAGCGTCGCAAGCTCGGCAAGTAAGCGCCGGCCCACCCCAACCTCCCCACGGTCAGGTCCCAGATGGCGAGCACCTCCCCCGGCGGCTCAGCGAGCAGGGTCGTCCTCGTGACTGGGGTCTCGCGCGACCTCGGGCGGCGCTCGGCGCGCGCGATCGCCAACGATCCGACCGTGGCCCGCGTCATCGGCGTCGACGTCGTCCCCCCGCGTGGTGACGTCGGCGACGTCTCGTTCGTGCGTGCCGACATCCGCAACCCGGTGATCGCCAAGGTGATCGCCAAGGAGAACGTCGACACCGTCGTGCACATGAGCGTCATCTCGACGCCGGGCAGCACCGGCGGGCGCGGCACCATGAAGGAGCTCAACGTCATCGGGACGATGCAGCTCCTGGCCGCCTGCCAGAAGGCACCGAGCGTGCAGCACCTGGTCGTGAAGTCGACGACCACGATGTACGGCGCCAGCAACCGCGACCCCGCCATGTTCACCGAGGACATGGAGCCACGGCGGGGCGCGCGCTCCGGCTATGCCAAGGACGTCTGGGAGATCGAGGGCTACGTGCGCGGCTTCGCCCGCCGCCGTCCCGACGTCCGGGTGACCACCCTGCGCTGTGCCAACGTGATCGGCCCGCACGTGGTCAGCCCGCTGACGTCGTACTTCCGGCTCCCGGTGATCCCGACGGTCCTCGGCTACGACGCGCGGCTGCAGTTCCTGCACGAGCAGGACCTGATGGACGTGCTGATCCACGCGGTCCGCACCGACCTGCCCGGCACGTTCAACGTCGCCGGCGACGGCATCCTGATGCTCTCCCAGGCGCTGCGCCGGCTCAAGCGGCCCACGGTGCCCATGCCCGGCTTCGCGGTCGGCAGCCTCGGCATGGTGCTGCGGCGCGCCCGGTTGGCGGACTTCTCCCCCGAGCAGCTGGGCTTCCTGACCTACGGCCGCGGGGTGGACACCACCCGGATGCGCCGCGAGCTCGGCTTCGAGCCGGCGTTCTCCACCGCCGATGCCTTCGACGACTTCGCCTCGGGGCTGACCCCCACAGGCGGCCGGATCGAGGCGCTGCTGACCGCCGCGCTCGACCAGCTGCCGCCGGTCGAGGAGACCCATGCGCTGACGTCGGTGGGCGGTGGTCGCCGTGGGTGACGCCGAGATCATCCCGATCGGCACCCGCGGTCGCCCCGGTCGGGGCCAGGGCAGCGGCAAGCCGTCCGCCGCCTCGCGCAACCTGGCCGGCGCCCGTCGGACCCCGCCAGCGAAGAAGCCGCCCCGGGAGCCGGTCGCCGAGACCGCCGTCGAGACCGCCGTCGAGACCGCTGCGGAGCCGCTGGCGACCGTCGAGGCGCCGACCCGCGCGCCGGCGTACGTCGAGGAGCGGCAGCCCGCCGGTGGAATCCCCGCCGGCGACTGGCTGGGCGCCTTCCAGCACGCCGCCCGTGACCTGTTCGGCGACCAGTGGGAGCCGCAGCTGGCGCGGTTCCTGGCGTTCCTGCGCCGCCGGGTCACCGGCGACTACGTCGTCGACGAGTACGGCTTCGACCAGGAGATCACCGAGCGGTTCTTCATGGCCGCGCTCCGCCCGATCGCCCAGAAGTGGTTCCGCATCGAGGTGAGGGGCGTCGAGAACATCCCCACCGAGGGTGGGGCCCTGGTCGTCTCCAACCACTCCGGCACGATCCCGGTCGACGGGCTGATGACGTGCGTCTCGATCCACGACCACACCGGCCGCTTCCTGCGCCCGCTCGGGGCCGACCTGGTCTTCAAGACCCCGCTGGTCAGCACGCTCGCCCGCAAGGGCGGCACGACGCTGGCCTGCAACGAGGACGCGGAGCGGATGCTGCGCGGCGGCGAGCTCGTCGGGGTCTGGCCCGAGGGGTTCAAGGGCATCGGCAAGCCGTACGCCGAGCGCTACAAGCTGCAGCGCTTCGGCCGGGGTGGCTTCGTCTCGGCGGCCCTGCGCACCCAGGTGCCGATCATCCCGCTCTCGGTCGTCGGTGCCGAGGAGATCTACCCGTTGGTGGCGAACCTGCCCTCGCTGGCGCGGGTGCTCGGGCTGCCCTACCTCCCGATCACACCGCTGTTCCCATGGCTGGGGCCACTGGGCCTGGTGCCGCTGCCCTCGAAGTGGCTGCTGGAGTTCGGCGAGCCGATCCGCACCGACGAGTTCGACCCCGGTGCGGCCGAGGACCCGATGCTGGTCTTCAACGTCACCGACGAGGTGCGCGAGACCATCCAGTCGACGCTCTACTCGCTGCTGATGCAGCGCCAGTCCGTCTTCCGCTGACCGGCGGCGAGCCACCCCCAGACCTGGCTACTGACCGCCGGTCATCCCGCCGAGCACGTCGGTCACTCCGGCGATGACGCCGTTGACGACGTCGTTGACGGTGGTGGTCACGGGGGTCAGGTCGACGCCGCCGCCCTTCCCGCCCTTGCCGCCCTTCCCGCCCTTGCCGTCGTGGTTGCTGCCAGTGCCTGAGCTGGGGTCAGCGGTCGGTCCGGAGCCGAGCACATGGCCGAGACCGGTGTTGACGTCGGTGGTCGGGGTGGGGAGCTGGATCGGCGTCGACGGCGGGTTGAGCCCGCTCGGGCCGAGGTGACCCTTGCCGCCGTTCTGCTGGGTCGACCCCGACGGGTCGGCGGGCGGGGTGGTGCCGGGGAGCTGGCCACCCGCGCTGTCGGTGACGTCGCCGACCCCATCGGTCGAGTGGAGCAGCTGCGGCGGGACCACGAGAATGCCCTGGCCGCACGCCGGGTCGGCGCAGAGGCTGTCGGCCCGCGCGTCGATCCCCAACAGCGCACCGGCCGCGTCCACCAGCGCCTGGTGCGCTGCCGGCGGGACCAGGTCGTTGAGGTTGCCGAGCTCGTCGAGACCCTGCACGGCGTTGTGATGCACCTGCTTGATCGAGGCGGGGTCGCCGTTCTGCTCGAAGTCGTTGATCAGGGAGTTGCTGCCGTCGGTGAACTGGTCGACGTAGACGTCCAGCGTCTGCTTGATCAGCTTGGGGTCGGGCTTCTGCTTCTGGGACAGCTTGCCGACCTCGTCGAGACGCCGCGAGGCGTTGCCCATCAAGGTCTCACCCTTGGCGTCGTCACCGACGGTGAAGCCCGCCTGGATGTTCTCGATCCCGCGCTTGACGGGGTAGAGGGCGTCGCCGGGAAGCGCGCTCTGGGAGGCCACCGCCATCGAGGTGGTGGCCCCGATGATGGCCGCGGCGCCCAGGGCGATTCCGAGTCGGCGTTCGCGACGGCTGCGGGTGTGCGTGATCGTGAGCCGGGCGACCTCGTCGCGCGGCGCGGGCGTGGCCGGGACCAGCTCGGTCGCTGCGGCGAGCATCAGCCGCTCGCGCAGGTCGGCAACGAACTCTGGTCGCGCCTCGGCCGCCGGAACCGTCCGCAGCGCTCCGACGAGCTCCAGGAGGTCGGCGGTGCCGGGGTCGACGTCGTCTCGCCGGGTGCCCTCAACGAGGGCGTCGAATCGCTGGGCACTCCGTCGTGCCGGGAACAGCGCGGTCATTGCTGCGGTCCTGTCGTGTGGTTGTCGACACCGTCCCCGTGACAAGGCGCCGACACCATCGACAACGACGTGGTTGACGGGGGAGTTACGCCGGCCATGTCAACGGCCGGGTAACGAGACTTCCTCAGGCTCGACGCCACCGTGCTCACCCTCACCGGATCCCCTCCGGCATCAGCTTTGCGAGGTTGCGCACCCCGCGCAGCTGCAGCTGCTTGACCGCGCCCTCGCTGCGGCCGAGGACGGCGGCGGTCTCCGCGATGCTCATGCCCTGCAGGAACCGCATGATCAGGCAGTCCTTCTGCTCGCTGGGCAGCTCGGTGAGCGACTTGAGGAGCAGCTCGTTGGTGAGGCTGGCGAGGACGGCGGTCTCCGGGCCCTCGGTGGCGTCGTCGTGGAGCCCCATGTCCTCGGTGGCCAGCTCGAGCCGGGTCCGGCCGGCCTTGAAGTGGTCGGTCGCGAGGTTGCGGGCGATCGTCATCAGCCAGGCGCCGAAGTCCTTGCCCTGCCACCGGAAGTTCTGCATGTTGCGCAGCGCGCGGAAGAAGGTCTCGGAGGTGAGGTCCTCGGCCAGGGTGCTGGACCGGGTGCGGTAGAAGAGGAAGCGGTAGACCGAGCCCTGGTAGTGGTCGTAGAGCATGCCGAAGGCGTCGGCGTCGCCCTTGCGGGCCAGCTCGACCAGCGCGATCAGCCGGGTCCGGTCCTCCTCGGACTCCTCGGAGGACGCCGCGAGGTCGGCGTCGCCGAAGCTCCCGCCGGCACCGCCGCCGGCCGGCCGGCCGGCGCTGCCGTTCGCGATCGTCTCGCTGAGCAGCCAGCCGAGGGGGTGCGGCGCGGGGCCGACCGGGCGGGAGCCGGCCTCGCCGGCGACCGCGACCGCCAGGGGAGGCTCGCCGAGAAGGACGTAGGCGACCGCCTCGCGCAGGGCGTCAAGCCCACGCGCGACGTCGTCACCCAGTCCGGGCACAGGAGACCCTCCCTCACGCTCCCCGGCGTTCCTACTCGATGGTAGAGGCGTAAGTCACATGTCGGGAAGAATTCGTGCGCTTGGACACACCCGGACCAGGTGCCGCACCTGGGGTGGGCCGCGTCAGCGCTTGCGTCGCAGCGACATACCGGCGGCCACCGCTCCCGTGGCGGCGCCCGCCACCGCGCCGACCAGCAGCCCGGCCCGGGCGGCCTTCCGGCCGGTCCGGTAGTCGCGGATCCGCCACCCCTGTTTGCGGGCGTGGTCGCGCAGCTTGGCGTCCGGGTTGATCGCGCACGGGTCGCCGACCAGGTTGAGCATCGGCAGGTCGTTGTAGGAGTCGGAGTACGCCGAGCAGCGGCTCAGGTCGAGCGCCTCCCGGGCCGCCAGCGCCTTGATCGCCTCGGCCTTGGCCGGTCCGTGCAGCATGTCGCCGACCAGCCGGCCGGTGTAGACGCCGTCGACGTGCTCGGCGACCGTGCCCATCGCGCCGGTGAGCCCCAGCCGACGGGCGATGATCTGGGCGATCTCGATCGGCGCCGCCGTGACCAGCCAGACCCGCTGGCCCTGGTCGAGGTGGAGCTGCGCCAGCGCCCGGGTGCCGGGCCAGATCCGGTGCGCCATCGCCTCGTCGAAGATCTCCTCGCCGAGGTCCTGCAGCTCCTTGACGGTGTGACCGGCGATGAAGCTCAGCGCTGAGTTGCGGGCCTCGGCGACGTGCTCGGGATCCTCGACGCCCACGATCCGGAAGTAGGCCTGCTTCCAGGCCGCGCCGAGGATGTCGCGGGTCGTGAAGAACTCGCGGCGGTGCAGCCCGCGGGCGAGGTGGAAGATGCTGGCGCCCTGCATGACGGTGTTGTCGACGTCGAAGAACGCCGCGGCGGTCGGGTCCTGGGGCTGCACGAGCGCGGTCTCGACCTCGGCGGCCGCCGCGGCGGCCTCGCCCGCGAGGGTCGACCGCTGCTGGAGGTTGAGCGGCCGGAGCCGGTCGCGGGGCACCACGTGCCCAACCTAGTCACAACGAGACTGTGGAAGTATCCGGCCATGGCTGACGGACCCGCGACGGACGTTGCGGACCTGCTGGCGGACGCGGCGGCGGAGGACCCGGACCGGCTCGCCATCGTGGAGTCCGGGGGTCGCCGGGTCACCTGGGGCGAGCTCGAGGACGAGGTCGGCCGGATCGCGACCGGGCTGGGTGCGGCCGGCATCGTCGCCGGGCACCGGGTGATGATCGTGCTCGGCAACCGGATCGAGTTCGTCTCCGCTTACCTCGCCGTGCTGCGGACGCAGGCCGTCGCCGTACCCGTCAACCCCACCTCCCAGGCCGGCGGGCTGGCCCGGATGATCGCCGACTCGGGCTCCCGGCTGGTCTTCGCGGACGCCGACACCGTCACCAGTGTCCGCGGCGCCGTGCAGGCGCTGGAGCAGGCGCAGTCGACCGACTACCCGGCCGGCTCCATCGAGGGCGACCTGATGGCGCGGCTGGTGGTGCCGCGGATCGTCGTGGTCGGCGGCACGCTGCAGCCGGGCGAGCGGTCCTACGACCACCTCCGCGCTGACCGGGCCCGGGCCGTACCCCCGCTTCAGGACCCCGAGAAGCTCGCGGCCCTGCTCTACACCAGCGGTACGTCGGGGCGGCCGCGGGCAGCGATGCTGACCCACCGCGCCCTGATCGCCAACATCGAGCAGGTGGCTGCCGTCGACCCGCCGATGATCCACGGTGACGACGTGGTGCTCGGGGTGCTGCCGCTCTTCCACGTCTACGGGCTCAACGCCGTCCTCGGCGTCGTGATGCGGCACCGCGCCAAGCTGGTGCTGACCGGGCGGTTCGAGCCGCAGGGGACCCTGGACCTGATCGAGGACGAGGCCTGCAGCGTGGTGCCGGTCGCCCCGCCGGTCTTCGCCTACTGGCGTGACGTCGAGGGGCTCGCGGAGCGGCTGGGGCCGGTACGGCTGATGCTCTCCGGCTCGGCGCCGCTCTCGCCGGAGCTGGCCGAGGAGTTCACCTCGCTCACCGGCATCCCGATCCACCAGGGCTACGGCCTGACCGAGGCCTCGCCGGTGGTCACCAGCACCCTGTGCAGCCGGGAACACCACCTCGGCTCGGTCGGCGCGGCGCTGCCCGGCATCGAGATCCGGCTCGTCGACGAGACCGGCCGGCCGCCCGAGGGGGAGGACCCCGGCGAGATCCAGATCAAGGGCGCCAACCTGTTCAGCGGCTACTGGCCCGACGGTGCCAACGGTCCCGACGCCGACGGCTGGTGGTCGACCGGAGACGTCGGCTTCCTCGACACCACCGGTGACCTCTTCCTCGTCGACCGGCTCAAGGAGCTGGTGATCGTCTCTGGGTTCAACGTCTACCCGGTCGAGGTCGAGGACGTCATCCGGGAGGTCCCGGGAGTCTCGGAGGCGGCGGTGATCGGGGTCGCCGACGACCAGACCGGGGAGGCTGTGGTGGCCTACGTCGTGGCCTCGGGCGATGCCGCGGCCCTCGCCGACGCCGTACGAGCGCACTGCGAGCAGCGGCTCGCCCGGTTCAAGCAGCCGAGCCGGATCGAGGTGGTCTCCGAGCTGCCGGTCGGCGTGACCGGCAAGGTGCAGAAGGGCCGGCTGCGGGGGATGGAGCGCCGCCGCGCGCTCGGCCTGCTCGAATGAGCGCTCGCGTCACCCTCTACGCCAAGCCCGGCTGCCACCTCTGCGACGACGCCCGGGCTGTCATCGAGCGGGTCTGCGCCGAGCTGGGGGAGTCGTACGACGAGATCTCGATCCTCGACGACCCGGCGCTGCTGGAGCGCTACGGCGAGGAGATCCCGGTGACCCTGGTCGACGGCCGGCAGCACGACTTCTGGCGGGTCGACGAGGAGCGGCTGCGGGCGGCGCTCGCGGGCCCGCCGCAGGAGTCACCGGTTAACCGGTGAAACTCGCACTTCTACACCGAAACACCGCTGTAGAAGTGCAGGGGTCACCGGTTAACCGGTGATTCCGACCGCCGCTACCCGCCGGTAGGCGTGGGATGGACCACGCTTCGCCGGTTTTGTTCTCGCGTTCACAAACTTCTAGAGTGGAAAGGCCGCTGGCGCGAGCGGCCCCTCTCGGGCCCCGCTCCGCGGCTGGAAAGCAGGTCTGGTGAGCGCACGCACGACCGACAGCGCCCGGGACATCCCCGAGGCCACGGTCGCGCGCCTGCCCGTCTACCTCCGCGCCCTCACCACCCTCGGCGAGCAGGGCACCGCGACCTGCTCGAGCGAGGAGCTGGCCGCCGCCGCCGGGGTCAACAGCGCCAAGCTCCGCAAGGACCTGTCCTACCTCGGCAGCTACGGCACCCGGGGCGTCGGCTACGACGTCGACTACCTGCGCTACCAGATCGCCCGCGAGATCGGGGTGACCCAGGACTGGCCCGTGGTCATCGTTGGCATCGGCAACCTCGGCCACGCGCTGGCCAACTTCTCCGGCTTCCGCAGCCGTGGGTTCCGGGTGGTGGCCCTGCTGGACGCCGACCCCGACCGGCGCGGGGAGCGGGTCGCAGGCATCGACGTGCGCGACTTCGCCGACCTCGACGCGATCGTGCGCGAGCACGGCGTCGCGATCGGTGTGATCGCCACGCCCGCCTCGGCCGCGCAGGACGTCGCCGACCGGATGGTCGAGGCCGGCATCAGCAGCATCCTCAACTTCGCACCCACGGTGATCGCCGTTCCCGATGGCGTCGACGTGCGCAAGGTCGACCTCTCCATCGAGCTGCAGATCCTCGCCTACCACGAGCAGCGCAAGCAGGCGGAGGCCGCCTCATGAGCGTGCTCGTCGTCGGCATCTCCCACAACTCCGCGCCCGTCACGCTGCTCGAGCGGGTCGTCCCGGAGGGCGACGCGCTGCTCAAGCTGGTCCAGTCGGTGGCCGCGTGCGAGTACGTCGCCGAGGCGACCGTCATCGCGACCTGCAACCGGGTCGAGATCTACGCCGACGTCGACCGCTTCCACGGCTCGGTCGAAGAGCTCTCCCGGCTGCTCATCGAGCCTTCCGGCAAGTCGACCGAGACGATGCTGCCGCACCTCTATGTCCACTACGACGACGGCGCGGTCTCGCACCTCTTCCAGGTCGCGGCGGGGCTCGACTCGATGGCCGTGGGCGAGGGCCAGATCCTCGGCCAGACCCGCGACGCGCTGCAGCTCGGGCAGGAGCTCGGCACCGTCGGTCCGGCGCTCAACGTGCTGTTCCAGCAGGCCCTGCGCGTCGGCAAGCGCTCGCGCGCCGAGACCGACATCGACAGCGCCGCGCCGACCCTCGTCGGTGCCGCCCTCGACCGGTCCGCCCGGCACGGCAGCGACGTCGCCGGCCGCCGGGTCGCGGTCGTCGGCGCGGGCGCCATGGCCGGCCTCGCGACCGCCACCCTCTCCCGGCGCGGCGCCGCCGAGATCGTCGTCCTCAACCGCACCCGCGCGCGGGCCGAGCGCCTCGCCGCCGAGTACGCCGGCCGGGCCGCCTCGCTCGACGAGCTGTCCGCGGTCCTCGCCGAGACCGACGTCGTGGTCGCCTGCGCGGGCGCGGCCGGCGTCCTGGTGACCAGGGCACACGTGGAGGCCGCCCGGACGGACGGCCGGCCGATGGTCTTCATCGACCTGGCGTTGCCGCACGACATCGACCCGGCGGTCGCCGAGCTCGACGGCGTCGCCCGCATCGACCTGGTCGACCTGGCCCAGGAGCTCGAGGACTCCGCCGCCGGTCGCGAGGTCGCCGAGGTCCGCAGGATCGTCACCGAGGAGGTCGCCGCCTTCCTCGCCGCCCGCCGCTCGGCGAGCGTGACGCCGACCGTGGTCGCGCTCCGCTCCATGGCGACCTCCGTGGTGGACGCCGAGATGGCCCGGCTCGACCACCGGCTGCCCGACCTGAGCGAGGAGGCCCGAGCCGAGGTGCTGCGCACGGTGCGCCGGGTCGCTGACAAGCTGCTGCACGAGCCGACGGTCCGGGTGCGCGAGCTCGCCAACGAGACCGGCGCGGTCTCCTACGCCGCCGCCCTCGCCGAGCTGTTCGCCCTCGACCCCGACGCCGTCGACGCGGTCACCCGGCCCGAGGGGCTGGCATGAGCACCGTCCGCATCGGCACCAGGTCTTCGCTCCTGGCCACCACCCAGTCCGAGCTCGTCGCCGCGCTGGTGCGCGACCGGCTCGGCCGCGACACCGAGCTCGTCGAGATCTCGACCGAGGGCGACCGCTCCCAGGCCGTCGGCACCCCCCTCGAGCAGGCCGGCGGCACCGGCGTCTTCGTCAGCGCACTGCGCGAGGCACTGCTCCGCGGTGAGGTCGACGTCGCGGTGCACTCGCTCAAGGACCTCCCGACCGCAGCCGCCGACGGCATCGCACTCGCCGCCGTACCTCCCCGCGAGGATCCGCGCGACGTCGTGGTGGCCCGCGACGGGCTGACGCTGGGTGAGCTCCCGGTCGGTTCGAAGGTCGGCACGGGCTCTCCGCGCCGGGTCGCCCAGCTGCATGCCCTCGGCCTCGGTTTGGACGTGGTCGGCGTTCGTGGCAACGTCGACACCCGGATCGGCAAGGTCCGCTCCGGGGAGTACGACGCGGTGCTCCTCGCCCGCGCCGGGTTGGCCCGGATCGGCCGGCTCGAGGAGGTCACCGAGGTGCTCGACCCGCTGCAGATGCTGCCCGCGCCCGGCCAGGGTGCGCTGGCGGTCGAGTGCCGCGCCGACGACGAGCTGCTGGCCGCGCTGTCACAGCTCGACGACCGGCACAGCCGGGCCGCGGTCGAGGCCGAGCGGGCCGTGCTGGCCACCCTCGAGGGCGGCTGCTCCGCCCCCATCGGGGCGCTCGCCGAGGTCGTGGAGGGCGAGGACGGCGACGAGCTGTGGGTGCGGGCCGTGGCCCTCTCCCGTGACGGAGCACTGTCGGTGCGGATGTCCGCCACCGGCGACCCGAACGACGCAGCCGGGGTCGGTTCCCGGCTGGCCAAGGAGATGCTCGCGGACGGAGCGAGCGATCTCGATGCAGGACCACACGCCCAACCAGAAGCAGACAGGGTGCACGACGCATGACGCGAGGCAAGACCGCCATCACCACCGACCGCTCCGCCACCTCTTCCGGCACCGCCCGCGGCTGGGTGTCGTTCGTCGGCAGCGGGCCGGGTGACCCCGACCTGCTGACCGTCCGCGCCGTGACGCTGCTGCGAGAAGCCGAGGTCGTGGTCACCGAGTCGCCCGACCACGTCGACCTGGTCCGCCGGCTGCTCGACCTGCCGGCCGAGTGCGAGAGCCCGACCTTCGTCGACGGCGGCTTCGGCGAGGACGGCCAGCCGCTGACCCACGCCGCCCGCGCCAAGGTCGTGGTCCGCCACGCCAAGAAGGGCCAACGCGTGGTCCGGCTGATGACGGGCGACCCGTTCCTCTACGCCTCCGGCCCCGAGGAGGCGCAGGCCTGCGTCAAGGCCGGGCTCGGCTTCGAGATCGTGCCCGGCGTCTCGTCGGTCTCCGCGGTCCCGGCCTACGCCGGCATCCCGCTGACCACCAAGGACCACCGCGAGATCGCGGTCATCACCGCCCACGAGAAGGTCGACTGGGCGCCGTACGCCGACGAGCGCACCCTGGTGATCCTGTCCGGGGTCAACATGGTCGGCGACATCGCCAAGGCGCTGGTCACCGAGGGCCGTGACCCCGAGACCCCCGTCGCGATCACCCGGGTCGGCACCACGACCGAGCAGACCACGGTCACCTCGACGCTGTCCGGCATCGCGGCCGACGCCCGCGCCGCCCGGATGGCCCCGCCGGCGGTCATCGTGGTGGGCCGGGTCGTCGACCTGCGCGAGACGCTGTCCTGGTTCGAGACCAAGCCCCTGTTCGGCTGGCGGGTGCTGGTGCCGCGCACCAAGGACCAGGCCGGTCCGCTGGTCGCGCGGCTGCGTGGTTACGGCGCGGTGCCCGAGGAGGTGCCGACCATCTCGGTCGAGCCGCCCCGCAACCCGCTGCAGATGGACAAGGCCGTCCGCGGCCTGGTCGAGGGGCGCTACGAGTGGATCGCGTTCACCTCGGTCAACGCCGTCAAGGCGGTGCGCGAGAAGTTCGAGGAGTACGGCCTCGACGCCCGCGCGTTCTCCGGCCTCAAGATCGCCGCGGTCGGTGACAAGACCGCCCAGGCGATCGCCGCCTGGGGGCTGCGCGCCGACCTGGTGCCCTCCGCGGAGCAGTCCGCGGCCGGGCTGCTGGCCGACTGGCCCGAGTACGACGAGCTGCTCGACCCGATCAACCGGGTCTTCCTGCCGCGCGCCGACATCGCCACCGAGACGCTGGTCGCGGGGCTGATCGACCTGGGCTGGGAGGTCGACGACGTGACGGCCTACCGCACGGTCCGGGCCACGCCGCCGCCGGCCGCCACTCGCGACGCGATCAAGACCGGCCGGTTCGACGCCGTGGTCTTCACGTCGTCGTCGACGGTGCGCAACCTGGTCGGCATCGCGGGCAAGCCGCACCCCTCGACCGTGATCGCGGTCATCGGGCCGGCCACCGCCAAGACGGCCGAGGAGCATGGCCTGCGGGTCGACGTGCTCGCGCCGCATCCCGATGTCGACGTGCTCGCCGACGCGCTGGCCGACTTCGGCGCCGCCCGCCGGATCGCGATGCTCGAGGCCGGCGAGCCGGTCACCCGCCCCTCCGAGCGCAAGCCGTCGGCTCGGCGGTCCAAGGCGCGATGACCGACGACGCCGCGCCGCTGACCGGACCACTGGTCCGGCCGCGTCGCCTGCGTCGTACGCCAGGCCTGCGCCGAATGGTCGCTGAGACCCAGGTCTCCGCGGCCCAGTTGGTGCTGCCGGTGTTCGTCCGCGAGGGCATCAGTGAGCCCGCGCCGATCTCGTCGATGCCCGGCGTGGTCCAGCACACCCGCGACAGCCTCCTGAAGGCGGTGGCCGAGGCCGCCGACCTGGGGCTGGGCGGCGTGATGCTGTTCGGGATCCCGGAGCACAAGGACGCCGTGGGCTCCGGCGCGATCGACCCGTCCGGGATCCTCAACCTCGCGATCAACGACGTGGTGGCTGAGGTGGGCGACGCGCTCACGGTCATGAGCGACCTGTGCCTCGACGAGTTCACCGACCATGGCCACTGCGGCGTACTGACCCCGGACGGTCGTGTCGACAACGACCGCACGCTGGCGATCTACGCCGAGATGGCCCAGGCCCAGGCCGACGCCGGGGTCGACATGGTCGGGCCGAGCGGGATGATGGACGGCCAGGTCCGCGTGGTGCGCGAGGCGCTCGACGACGACGGTCACACCGACGTCTCGATCCTCGCCTACTCCGCGAAGTACGCCTCCGCCTTCTTCGGCCCCTTCCGTGAGGCGGTCTCGTCGTCGCTGCAGGGCGACCGGCGCAGCTACCAGCAGGACCCCGCCAACGCGGTCGAGGGCGTCCGCGAGGCACTGCTCGACGTCGAGCAGGGCGCCGACATCGTGATGGTGAAGCCGGCGCTGGGCTACCTCGACGTCGTACGCCGGGTCCGTGACGCCGTCGACGTACCCGTCGCCGCCTACAACGTCTCGGGTGAGTACGCCATGGTCGAGGCCGCCGCCGCCAACGGCTGGATCGACCGCGAGCCGGCGATCCTCGAGACGCTCACCTCGATCCGGCGCGCCGGCGCCGACGTGGTGCTGACCTACTGGGCCGCCGAGGCGGCCCGGCTGCTCTGATACCCCCGCTTTGATACCCCGGCGAGCTTCGGCCCGAGTCCGCGGCGACAGCTCGCTGCGCTCGCGGCGCCTGGCTCGCTGGCGCTCGCTGCGGCGCGGCGACATAGAAGGAGCGAGCGTCAGCGAGCGAACTTCGATGCGAGCGCAGCGAGCAGTCGCCGCGGACTGGGGCCGAAGCTCGCGGGGGTATCCAACACCGTGCCTGACCGGCAAGCGAGGAGCAAACGGGCGCGAGCAAGTGACGGTCAGGAGCCCCGCTGCTCGACCAGCCCCACCAGGTTGCCCTCGCTGTCGCGGATGAAGGCCTGCCACTCGTCGGTGCCGGCCGGGCCGAGGGTGTCGTCGGTGTGGCTGAAGATCATGTGCGGCTCGGTGTCGACGACGACGCCGCTGCTGCGGAGCCGGTCCAGGGTGGAGTCCATGTCCTGCACGGTCAGGTAGAGCATCGCCGCCGGGGCGTTGCGCTCGAGCATCAGCCGGACGCCGACCAGGTCGAAGAAGACCAGCCCGGGCGGGTCGTAGGTCGCCGCCGGTGCGACCTCGAGGAGGTCGGCGTAGAACAATGAGGCGCGCTCGAGGTCCTCGACCCGCTGGGCGACCTGCACCAGTCTCATGCGGCCATCATGGCCGAGGGAGAACGCCGGCGGAACCGACCCAGGCGGCTCAGAGCGTGGGTGCTGCGGTCGGCACCGCGGAGAACTTCTGCAGGCTCGCCTTGGCGCTGGCGGCGAGCTTCTGGCCCGCCGCGGTGCGCGGGTTCATGTAGTGGTCGAGGCAGGTCTGGAAGGCCTGCGGCTGCAGTACCTGGTTGAGTCCGTCGAGCGTGCACTGCACGGTCGCCTGGGCCAGGGTCAGCGCCTGGTCGACCGGGGGGACGCTCGTGGTCGGGAGCGGTGGGATCGAGACGCCGGTGTGGGGGTCGTGCACGCCGCCACTGCCGGAGTGGCCGCCGCCCGAGGGCGGTGGGCTGCTGGGGGTGTTGTCGGAGCCGGTGTTGCCGTCGCCGCCGTCGGTCGTCGTCGGCGTCTGGTCGGTCACCGGCGGTTCGGAGGACGGCGGCTTGCTGATGTGGGCCTGGTGCTGGGCGGGAGTGCCCGGCACGTGCAGCGGCGGCGGGGTCCTGGTGAGCTCGCCGGCCATCACGGTGTCGTTGGGGACCGAGGTGAAGTCGCCGGCGAGGTAGGCGTCCATGATGTCGAGGACCAGGTTCACGTAGTCCTGGCTGTGGTTGTAGCGGTAGACCGCTGCGCGGCGGCCGGCGTCGGTGCCGAGGTCGTCGGAGCCCGAGCACAGGTAGACGGCGGTGCCGAGGGCCGCGTCGTCGATGTCTTGCGGGTTGCGTACGCCGTCGCCGTCGGCGTCGACGCCCACGACCGACCAGGTCGACGGAATGAACTGCATCGGCCCGACCGCGCGGTCATAGGCGGTGTCGTTGTCGAACTGGCCGGCGTCGGTGTCGACGATCTCGGTGGTGCTGTTGGAGCCGTTGAGCGGTACGCCGTAGATGCCCGGCGTCGCGAGGCCGGTGTCGCTGAGGGTGTTGCCGTCGGCGCGGCCGTGGTTGGACTCCACCCGGCCGATCGCGGCGATCAGCTGCCAGCTGAGGTGGCAGCTGCTGTCGGCGGCGTTGATGACGGTCTCGGCGCGCTGGTAGGCGGCGAGCGCGGCCGAGGGGATGCCGGAGGTGGAGGCGGTGGCGACGATCTGCGCCGCGTCGGCGTTGCCGACGCCGGGGGCGATCAGGCTGCCGTCGGAGACGCTGGCGGGGGCCTCGATGGCCTGCGCCGGCACGCTCGTGCCGTCGGGAAGGGTCGGGTCGGGCACTGCGCCGGCGGACGCGGTCGACGCGTTGACCCCGAGGAGGTTGGCGGTCCAAGCGGCCGACAGCACCGCCATCGGCACGAGCGCCGTCGCCTTGTGCAGGCGACCGAATCGCTTAGCGGACATTGAGCTCTCTCCCAGTGGCTACTGAGACGTCCCCTCCGACGTCTCGAGCACCCCAACGAATGTTGCCATGTCTAAGTTACGCGCTAGTACGGCGCGGGCGACCCCCGAATGACGCCCTACCACCGACTGAACGAGTCTTTCCCTTGGACGTGACGCCGAAACCGGCCGTTCCCCGCCTGAGCGCGAGCCGGTCCAGACCAGTTGGGGCCTGGTCCACGTCACATCGTCGAGGCCCACGACGAGGCCGATTCGGGGCTCTGTGGTGGCTCGGAGACAATGAGGCGTGCCCCAGGGAACCTCCCGGCCGACGGCGGTGCCGACCGCCGGGTCGGACGCGCTGTTCGCGCGGGCACTGGCCGTGACGCCGGGCGGTGTGAACTCCCCGGTCCGCGCCTTCAACGCCGTGGGCGGCACCCCCCGGTTCATCGCCTCCGCCAAGGGCGCCTGGCTGACCGATGTCGATGGCAACCGCTACGTCGACCTGATCTGCTCGTGGGGCCCGATGCTGCTCGGCCACGCCCACCCCGAGGTCGAGGCGGCGGTGCGTGACGCGGTCGCCCGCGGTACGTCGTACGGCACCCCCACCCGGCCCGAGGTCGAGCTCGCGGAGGAGATCGTGGCGCGGGCGCCGGTCGAGCGGGTGCGGTTCGTCTCCTCCGGCACCGAGGCGACCATGTCCGCGATCCGGCTGGCGCGGGGCTTCACCGGCCGCGACGTGATCGTGAAGTTCGCCGGCTGCTACCACGGCCACGTCGACTCCCTGCTCGCCTCCGCCGGCTCCGGGCTCGCGACGTTCGCCCTCCCCGGCACGCCGGGCGTGCCGGTGTCGTCGACCGAGCTCACCCTGGTGCTGCCCTACAACGACCGGGCCGCGGTCGAGAAGGCGTTCGCCGAGCACGGCGACCGGATCGCCTGCCTGATCACCGAGGCCGCCCCCGGCAACATGGGCGTCGTCCCGCCGGAGCCGATGTTCAACCAGTTCCTGGCCGAGACCTGTCGCAGCCACGGTGCGCTCTTCGTCAGCGACGAGGTGATGACCGGCTTCCGTGCCTCCCGCCTCGGACAGTGGGGGCTCGACGGCGCGCACGAGGGCTGGCGCCCGGACCTGATGACCTTCGGCAAGGTGATGGGCGGCGGCTTCCCCGCCGCGGCGTTCGGCGGCCGCGCCGACGTGATGCACCGCCTGGCGCCGGAGGGCCCGGTCTACCAGGCCGGCACGCTCTCGGGGAACCCGGTCGCGACCACGGCCGGCCTGGCCACCCTGCGACTGGCCACCGACGAGGTCTACGACCACCTCAACCGGACCGCCGACACCATCAAGACCGCGGTCTCCGACGCGCTGTCGGTGGCCGGGGTCGCGCATGTCGTCCAGGCGACCGGCACGATGTTCTCCTTCTTCTTCCGCGAGGGGGCGGTCCGCGACTTCGACGACGCCCAGGGCACCGACTCGGCGGCGTACGCCGCGTTCTTCCACGCGATGCTCGACCGCGGCGTGCACCTGCCGCCGTCGGCCTACGAGGCCTGGTTCCTCTCGGCCGCCCACGACGACCACGCCGTGCAGACGGTCCTCGACGCCCTTCCCGAGGCCGCGCGCGCGGCCGCCGCAGCCCAGGAGAGGCCGACCCAGTGAGCACCGACAGCCGAACCCCCGACACCGTTGTGCACCTGCTCCGCCACGGCGAGGTGCACAACCCCGAGGGCGTCCTCTATGGGCGGCGCGACGGGTTCCACCTCTCCGAGCTGGGCAAGCTGATGGCCGAGCGGGTCGCCAGCGCGCTCACGGATCGCGACATCACCCACGTCCGCTCCTCGCCCCTCGAGCGGGCCCAGGAGACCGCGGCGCCGACGGCCGCATCCCACGGCCTCGAGATCGTGACCGACGAGCGGGTCATCGAGTCGACCAACGTCTTCGAGGGCGAGCAGTTCGCCAACAACAACAATGCCCTCTTCAAGCCGTCGGCCTGGCGCTACCTGTGGAACCCCTGGAAGCCCTCGTGGGGCGAGCCCTACAAGGAGGTCGTCGCCCGGATGATGGCCGCGGTGCACGACGCGAGGGTCGCGGCGGCCGGCCACGAGGCGGTGATCGTGTCGCACCAGCTGCCGATCTGGATCACCCGCCTCTCGGTCGAGAAGCGCTCCTTCCTGCACGACCCGCGTCGGCGCCAGTGCACCCTCTGCTCGCTCACCTCGTTCCACTTCGTCGGTGACGCCATCACCCAGGTCTCCTACAGCGAGCCCGCCGGCGACCTGATCCCGGCCAAGGACAAGCGGGCGCCGTTCTCGGCGGGCAACGCGCCCGAGGGGAACAAGCCGGTCTGATGCGCCTACGCCGTGCCGTCCTGCTGGTCACCGCTCTCGCGGCGACGGCCGCGGCTTCGACCGCGTGCACCAGCGCCAACGGCACCGAGGGCAAGAACTACGTCGCCGGTGACGGTGTGGTGGTCGAGATCCCGGCCGGGGACCGGAAGGCGCCCGTCGAGCTGTCCGGTGAGACGCTCACGGGTGACGACCTCGACCTGGCGGACCTGCGCGGCAAGGTGGTCGTGGTCAACGTCTGGGGTGCGTGGTGCGGAGACTGCCTCAAGGAGGCGCCGATGCTCGTCGACGCCGCCGCTGAGCTGCCGTCCGGCACCGAGATGCTCGGGATCGACATCCGCGACTACGACAAGGCCGGACCGCTCGGGTTCCAGAGGAACTACGACGTCCCCTACCCCTCGATCTACGACCCCGGCAGCGAGACGCTGCTCAACATCCCGGCACCCTTCAACCCCCGGGAGACGCCGAGCACGGTCGTGCTCGACCGCACCGGCCGGGTGGCCGCGCTGATCCGGGGCGTGCTGCCCTCCAAGCTCACCCTGGTCGACCTGGTGCAGAGCGTGGTGGACGAAGGTGCATGACTGGCTGCGGGACACCGCGTTCTCCGGCTCGATGGTGGTCGCCGTCCCGATCGCCGTGCTGGCAGGCCTGGTGTCCTTCTTCTCGCCGTGCGTGCTGCCGCTGCTGCCCGGCTATCTGTCGTACACAACCGGACTGTCGGGGGCGGACCTCGCCGACGCAGAGGCTCGGCCGCACCGGGGCCGGATGCTCGCCGGCTCCTCACTCTTCGTGCTCGGCTTCTCCGTCGTCTTCGTCGGGCTCGGCGTGCTCTCGGCCGGCGTCAGCCGGTGGTTCTTCGAGAACTCGCGCACCTTCACGATCGTGTTGGGCGTCCTCGCCGTGGTGCTCGGGCTGGTGTTCATGGGGCTGGTGCCGCTCTTCCAGCGCGACGTGCGGGTGCACAAGGTGCCGGCGGTCGGGCTGGCCGCGGCCCCGCTGCTGGGCTTCCTCTTCGGGCTCGGCTGGACGCCGTGCATCGGCCCCACGCTCGGCGTGATCCTGGCCCTCGCCTACGACGGTGCGAGCGTGGGTCGGGGCGGTGTGTTGCTGGCCTTCTACTCCCTCGGGCTCGGGGTGCCGTTCGTCCTCGCCGCCGTCCTCTGGCGACGCGCCTTGGGCGGCCTGGCGTTCGTGCGCCGGCACCAGCAGTGGGTGACCCGGATCGGCGGCGCGATGCTGGTCGTCGTGGGGCTGCTGCTGCTGAGCGGCTGGTGGGAGCACATGGTCCAGTGGCTGCAGATCCACCTCGTCAGTGACTACCAGCCGAGCGTCTGAGCCGATATGACCGCGACCGAGACCAGGCCCACCGCACCGGCACCCGAGCGCCGCTCGGGCGAGCTCAACCTGCGCGAGCTGGTGCGCTGGACGTGGCGCCAGCTGACCTCGATGCGGACCGCGCTGATCCTGCTGCTGCTGCTCGCCCTCGCCGCCGTGCCCGGCTCGCTGGTGCCGCAGGAGCGGGTCGACTCACTGAAGTCGTCGGAGTGGAAGGACGCCCACACGACGCTGGCGCCGATCTACGAGAAGCTCGGCATCTTCAACGTCTACGGGTCGGCGTGGTTCGCGGCGATCTACGTCCTGCTGGTGATCTCGCTGCTGGGCTGCATCATCCCGCGCACCTTCGTCTACGCCCGTGGGCTGCGGGCGCAGCCGCCCGCAGCGCCGCGCAACCTGTCGCGCCTGCCCAGCCACGCGTCGTACGCCACGACCGAGTCGGCCGAGGTCGTCCTCGAGCGGGCCCGGGCGCTGCTGAAGCACAAGCGCTACCGGCTCCGGCGCGATGCCGGCGACTCGTCGGTCAGCGCTGAGCGCGGCTACCTGCGCGAGCTCGGCAACCTGGTCTTCCACCTGGCCGTTCTGGTGGTGCTGGTCGGCTTCGCGACCGGCACCCTGTTCGGCTTCCGGGGTGGCGTGATCCTCATCCAGGGGCAGCCGTTCAGCAACAACCTCACTCAGTACGACGACTTCGTGCCCGGCAGCCTGTTCGACCCCGACGGGATGGACCCGTTCTCGTTCACGGTCAACAAGTTCGGCATCGAGTGGCTGACGACCGGGCCGCGAGCCGGGATGGCACGCGGGTTCAACGCCGACCTCACCTACACCGAGGCGCCGGGTGAGCCCGAGAAGAGCTACGACCTGCGGGTCAACCACCCCCTGAAGATCGGCGGGACGGAGCTGTTCCTCATCGGCCACGGCTACGCGCCCGTGGTCACGATCCGCGACGGCGACGGCAACGTCGCGGCCTCCGGTCCGGTGCCGTTCCTGCCGATGGGGCCGGACCTGTTCTCCTTCGGGGTGGTCAAGGCGCCGTTCGCGGAGCCGACCCAGATCGGGCTGGAGGGCTACTTCTACCCGGCGTTCGCGGACGTCGACGGCACACCGGTCAACCTCGGTGGCAACGACGTCAACCCGCTGCTCTCGCTCAACGTCTACACCGGCGACCTCAACATGAGCTCGGGCTCGCAGTCGGTCTACACGCTCGACAAGTCCAAGGTCACCCAGGTCACGGGGGCCGACGGCAAGAACGTGCGGCTCAACCTGACCCCCGGCGAGACCGTCCAGCTGCCCAACGGCCTGGGCAGCGTCACCTTCGACAAGGTCGTGTCCTGGCAGCGCATCCAGATCAGCCATACGCCGGGCAAGGACGTCGCGCTGCTCGGCGTGGTGCTGGCGCTGCTCGGCCTGATGGGTTCCTTGTTCATCCGCTCGCGCCGGGTCTGGGTGCGGGTGAGCGAGGGTCCGGACGGCACCACCGTCGACATCGCCGCACTGGACCGCTCGGGGGGCGCCGACACGGACGCCGTACTGTCCCAACTGGTGGCCGCACTGCAGAAGCCGGAGGAGAAGTCATGACCGACGCCGGATGGGCGACGCTGAGCAACCAGGCCGTCGCGGCGGCCGCGGTGGTCTACTTCCTCGCGCTGCTCGCCCACGTCGTCGAGTGGGCCTCGCTGCGCCAGGTCGACCGGACGAAGGTGCTGGTCGGGGCCGGAGCACCCGTCGACGCACCCGTGGCCCCGGCGGGGGCCGAGGTCGAGAAGCACGAGGACCGGGTCGCGATGTTCGGCCGGCTCGGGCTGCTGCTCACCGGTATCGCGGCGGCCATCCACTTCGTCGCCCTGGTGGGCCGCGGGATGAGCGCGGACCCCAACCGGGTGCCGTGGGGCAACATGTACGAGTTCACGCTCGCGGGCACCTTCGTGGTCGCGGCGTTCTACCTCGTGATGAGCCGCCGCTACGCGCTGTCCTGGCTGGGCCCGGTCGTCGTCACCTTCGTGCTGACGCTGCTGATGGTCGCGGTGGTCTGGCTCTACGACCCGACGGGCCCGCTGCCCGAGGCGCTCAACAGCTACTGGCTGGTGATCCACGTGGTCTCCGCGATCACCGCCACCGGCGCCTTCACCCTCGGCGGCATGACGTCGGTGACCTACCTGCTCAAGCGGCGCCGCGGCGACAAGCCGGACACCGGCCTCTGGGCGCGGGTGCCGTCACTGGACAAGCTCGACCTGATCTCCTACCGGATCCACGCGTTCGGCTTCCCGATCTGGACCTTCGCCGTCCTGATCACCGGCCCGATCTGGGCGCACCAGGCCTGGTCGTCGTACTGGAACTGGGACCCCAAGGAGGTCTGGGCCTTCATCACCTGGGTCGTCTACGCGGCGTACCTGCACGCGCGGACGACGGCCGGCTGGCGCGGCCGCAACGCCGCGGTCCTCGCGCTGGTCGGGACGCTGACGCTGTGGTTCAACTTCATCGGGATCAACTACTTCTCGACCTCGAGCCAGCATTCGTATGCCGGCGCGCCCGCGCTCCCCGATTCGTCTGCGTCACTGAGCGGCAAATGAGAGGTCAGTCCGCAGACGAATCGTCGTCGGCGGGCGCGTAGCCGTCGGTGGCGTTGCGCTTCTCCTCGGGCTCCTGCTCGAGGTCCTCCTCGACGGTGCCGGGGTCGAGGTGCTCCTCGTCCGGGACGGCGCCCACCTCGGAGACGGCCGCGCCGTCGATGTCCAGCGGGTCGTCAGGGTCGGGCGGTGGCCGCATGCCGGTGTGGGTCATGGTGGTCCGGTACCCGCTGGGTCGCCGAGCACGCGACCTTATACCAGAAAGTCGACAAAATCATTTGACTTTGACAAATTAACGTCTGATACTGACGGCGGCCACCAATCGGTGGTCCTTCAGTGGGACAGCACTCGGTGGTTCTGCATGAATTGGTCGGCCCATGGCCGATCACGGGGGAGAACCAATGAAACGTGCTCTTTTCGCGAGCCTCGCGGCCGTCGCAGCAGCGACTGCTCTTGCCGCTCCGGCGGCCCATGCGGCCACCACGCCGGTGACGGTCTACGACGCGACTGAACACACCAACGCAGGCAACGTCGTCAGTGTCGGCTTCGAGGCCACCAGCGCCAGTGAGTTCGGTGACGAAGTCGCCCTGGCTGGGACCCAGCGCAAGCTCAACGCGGTCAGCACCACAATGAGCACCTGGGCCTGCCAGTACGGGTCGTGGAACGCCGGCAACTGCGCCAGCCCGAACCACACGCTGACCAGCCCGCTGTCGATCACGCTCAACATCTACGCGGCCGGCACCCCCCAGAGCGACGGCACCGTCCTTCCGGGCGCTCTGATCGCCAAGGCGACCAAGTCCTTCGCGATCCCCTACCGGCCGAGCGCGAACTACGACAAGTGCAACACCCACAACAACGCCTCCGGCAAGTGGTGGAACGCTGCAGACGGCAAGTGCTACAACGGCAAGAAGTTCACCATCACCTTCCAGTTCGGGTCGCTCGGTCTGACCCTGCCCGACGACGTCGTGCTGGGCGTGGCCTACAACACCTCCAACTTCGGCTACCACCCCTTCGGCCAGAGCACTGCGTGCTACACCGCGGACGGTGGCTGCTTCTACGACGCGCTCAACGTGGGGCTGGGTTCGGACGGGATCGCGATCGGCTCGAAGCCGAACCCTGGCACCGTCTACCAGAACACCTCTTGGGCAGGGGGCCTCTGCGACACCACCCCGGCGCTCGGCGTGTTCAACCTGGACTCGCCCACCAGTGCCTGCTGGGCCGGCACCGACGTCGCGTTCAAGGTCACCGCGCACTGACCAAACCGTCCGCGACACAGCCCTGAGTAACAGAGGCGCCGAGCCCCATGCGGGCCTCGGCGCCTCTGGCACGACAGCGACAGGGCCACCGCAGCGTCCCTGTGGACGCAAGCGCGGTGGTTGCATCCAGACGGGAACCTTCCGTGCTTTCGACACGCCGCAGCTGAATCGCCGCCGTCTCGCGCAGGCACGACGCCGCCGTTGTTAACCCGGTTGTCGAGGATGTGTGCGGCCAGGTCTTCGGGCAGCGCGCCGTCCTTGTTGCGGTACGTCGAGTCGTTGACGGTTGCCGTCACCACTCGGATCGCTGCGGCCCAGTCCGCGCGCAGACCGTAAGGGAGTTCCTGCCGGCGCGAGGGTGGTTTGGCTCAGCCCGCTGGGTAGTCACGGACCTTTGGACGGTCCGTACGCCGTTCCGACCTGCCAAACGTCCGTGACTACCCCGCCCGGGGGCAGCCTCAGCCGGTGTGCTCGATCGCGCCGGCTCGGTCGTGGTCGAGGGCACGGGCGATCACCATCCGCTGGATCTGGTTGGTGCCCTCGAAGATCTGCATCACCTTGGCCTCGCGCATGTAGCGCTCGACCGGGAAGTCGCGGGTGTAGCCGTAGCCGCCGAAGACCTGGACCGCGTCGGTGGTGACCTTCATGGCGTTGTCGGTTGCGACCAGCTTGGCGATCGAGGCCTCGCGACTGAACGGCAGCCCGCGGTCGCGCAGCCGGGCCGCGTGCAGCGTGATCGCCCGTGCGGCCTGGGTGTTGGCCTCCATGTCCGCGAGGATGAACGCCAGCCCCTGGTGGTCGATGATCCGCTTGCCGAAGGTCTCCCGCTCCCGGGCATAGGCGACCGCCGCGTCCAGCGCGCCCTGCGCGAGCCCGGTGGCTACCGCCGCGATGCCGAGCCGGCCGGAGTCGAGGGCCGAGAACGCGATCTTGAGCCCCTCGCCCTCCTCGCCGATCAGCCGGTCGGCGGGGATCCGCACGTCGTCGAAGTTCATCGCGCTCGTCGTCGACCCGGTGAGCCCCATCTTCTTCTCGGGTGGGTTGGCCGAGAGGCCAGGCGTATCGGCAGGGACCAGGAAGCAGGAGATGCCGTTACGCCCCTCCCCGGTGCGCGCCATCACCTTGTAGAAGTCGGCGAAGCCGCCGTGCGTCGTCCACGCCTTGGTGCCCTTGATGACCCACTCGTCGCCGTCGCGACGGGCGGTGGTGCGCATCGCGGCCGGGTCGGAGCCCGCGTGCGGCTCCGAGAGACAGTAGGCGCCGAGCAGCTCGCCGCCCAGCATGTCCGGCAGCCAGCGCTGTCTCTGCTCCTCGGTGCCACGGGTGGCCAGGCCGTAGCACGACAGCGCGTGCACCGAGACGCCCACGCCGACACTCGCCCACACGGCGCCGATCTCCTCGAGGACCTGGAGGTAGACCTCGTAGGGCACCCCGCCGCCGCCGTACTCCTCCGGGTAGGGCAGCCCCAGCAGCCCGGCCCGGCCGAGCTTGGTGAAGATGTCGCGGGGGAAGGTGCCGTCGGCCTCGGCGGCCGTCGACCGGTCGGCCAGCTCGTCGGCCGCGATCTGCCGCACGAGTCGGACGAGGTCAGCGGTCTCCTCCGAGGGCAGCACCCGGCGCGCGGTCATGACGCCACCTTAGTTGGACGTCCTTGCATCTCCAGGCCCTGAGGCGGGTCCTAGGGTGGAACCGATGACTCGGGACGACGTGCAGTACGACGAGGCGCAGGACGACGACGAGCTCCCGTTGCGGTGGTGGGTCATCGCGACCTTCATGGCGGTCGCGATCGGCGGCTTCGTCGTGGCGGTGCTGCTCTCGGTGTCGTGGTACTCGAGCTGCCACGACCACAACCCGGGCTCGACCTACGTGGCCGCGGACTCGCACCGGGCGTTCGCCTGCGAGCGCGGCCATGGCGCGGCGGGTGCGCTGGTGGGCGCCGGCTGGGTCATCGGGTTCGTGCTCGCGACGGTCGCCCTCGTCCGCTGGCGGCGCGGGCGGCTCGCCCACGTCGTCCTGAGCGTGCTGCTGGCGACCCCGCTCGCGCTGCCGGCACTGGCGTTCGAAGGCCTCTCGCTGACCAGCCGCGACTGCAGCCCCGACAAGCAGCGCGCCTACGAGGCCTGGGTCGACGGGGGCAGCAAGGGCACGGCACCCTTCAACTGCCGGACCTTCTGACCATCGAGAGGAACCCATGACCGACGAGGCTGTCCTGACCGAGGAGCGCGGCGGCGTCCTGGTGGTCACCATCAACCGTCCCGAGGCCCGCAACGCGATCAACGGGGCGGTCGCGCGCGGCATCGCGGCGGCGCTCGACCGGCTGGACGCCGAGGACGGACTGCGGGTCGGCGTCCTCACCGGGACCGGCGGCTTCTTCTCCTCGGGCATGGACCTCAAGGGCTTCCTTGCTGGCGACGTGCCCGTCATCGAGGGGCGCGGCCTGGGCGGGCTCACCGAGCGGCCCCCTCGCAAGCCGCTGATCGCCGCCGTGGAGGGGTACGCCGTCGCGGGCGGCTTCGAGCTGGTGCTGGCGTGCGACCTGGTCGTGGCCGGAGAGGGTGCGCGCTTCGGCGTACCGGAGGTGAAGCGCGGGCTGGTCGCGGGCGCCGGTGCCGCGGTGCACCTGCCGCAGCGGATCCCGCCCGCCATCGCCCTCGAGATGCTGCTGACCGGCGACCCGATCGACGCCGGCCGCGCGGCGGCGCTGGGCCTGGTCAACCGGGTCGTCCCCGACGGCAGCGCCGTCGACGCCGCCGTCGAGCTGGCCGGGACCATCGCCGCCAACGGGCCGCTCGCGGTCGCCGTCTCCAAGCAGATCGCCCTCTCGGCGCCGGACTGGAGCTTCGCCGAGCGCTGGCAGAAGCAGGGCGAGCTGATGGGACCCGTCTTCGTGTCTGAGGACGCCCAGGAGGGTGCGCGCGCGTTCGCCGAGAAGCGCGCGCCGGTCTGGAAGGGCAGGTAGCAGCCTGGCCGAGCCGGGCTCGGTGACGCTTGGATGGTCCCCGTGGACACCACGACGACCCTGGTCTTCGTGGCGGTCGTGGCTGGCCGCTTCCTGCTGCCGCTGCTGATCCCCTACTACCCGCTGCCCGCGATCGTCGCCTGCCTGATCCTCGACGGCGTCGACCAGACCATCTTCCAGCTGTTCGGGCACGACCCGCCCAACTACCAGTCCTACGACAAGGCGATGGACGTCTTCTACCTGTCCCTCGCCTACCTCTCCACGCTGCGCAACTGGGAGAGCGAGCCGGCGTTCCGGATCGGCTGGTTCCTCTACTTCTACCGGCTGGTGGGCGCGCTGCTCTTCGAGCTCACCCATGCCCGGTGGCTGCTGCTGGTCTTCCCGAACGTGTTCGAGTACTTCTTCATCTCCTACGAGACGATCCGCTCGCGGTGGAAGCCCACCCAGCTGCTGGTCGGCTGGTGGCTGAGCGCCGCGGCCGTGATCTGGGTCTTCGTCAAGCTTCCGCAGGAGTACTGGCTGCACGTGGCCGAGCTCGACGTGACCGACGAGATCAGCAGGCACTGGTGGTTCGGTGGGCTGATCGTCGTGATCCTGGCGGGGCTCGCGGTCGCGTTCCAGCTCGAGATCCGGCCCCGGCTCCGGCCGACCGACTGGGACTGGCGGTTCCGTCCCGAACCGCTGCCCACGGCGATCGACGAGCCCGAGGAGCAGGCGGCGTGGCGGATGCGCTTCGACAAGACGCTCTCGGTCGGCACCCTGGAGAAGGTGGTGCTGCTGGGCCTGGTCGCGGTGATCTTCTCCCAGATGCTCCCCGACTTCACCGGCTCCGCGACCGACGTGTTCATCGGCGTCGCCGTCGTCGTGGTGTTCGACTCCGGGGTCACCCTCGCGGCGGCTCGCCGCCGCTGGACCGTGCGCGGCACCGCGCTCGCCTTCGCCGGCCGGCTGCTGATGAACGTCGGCCTGGTGCTGGTCGCCGACCCGCTCCTGGGCAACCACGGCGCCCGGCTCGACGGCTATGAAACCTTCTTCTTCCTGAGCCTGATCTCGCTGATCACTACCCTCCACGACCGGTGGCGTCCGGTGCACGAGGTGCGAGAGGTGCTCGGGCGCGGTGAGCCGGCGCCGCTGCTGGAGGTGGAGCGGGACTGAGGTGCGAACGCCCTAGCTCGCCGACGTCAGCCGAAGGTGCACGAGGTGGGCGTTGTGCCCGTCGATCGTCAGGTTGATCGCTCGCTTGTCGAGCACCTTGACCGTGACCCGGTTCGGAGAGTCCGCCTTGGCCGGGATCACGCTGATCCGGTCGATCAGCGCGTCGTCGAGGAGCTGGTTCTCCTCCGGGTGGATCGCCGGCATCCCCTTGCCGTGGTTGGTGTCGCGGGTGGTGAGGATCGTCAGGTCGCTCTTCTCGTGCAGCTTCTTGACCCGCCGGACCCAGGACGCCTGGCAGTCGTGCCAACGCTGCCTGAGCGCGGCGTTCAGCTCGGGGTGCTTGTGGCTGTGGTCCAGCGGGTAGTGGCCGTTGAGGAACAGCAGCGGCGGGAAGTCGGGCTGCTGCCGCGAGCGGCACCGTGCCGTGACGACCACCCGGTTCGGCGTCCCCTTCGCCAGCCCGTCGCTGGTCTTCTTCACCGAGGAGGAGACCAGCTCCCAGCTCGGCGGTACGGCGATCGGCGTCGCCTTCTTCCAGGGCGGCCCGTCCTCGAGCGCGGCGAAGGCGTAGTCGGTCAGCGCGGTGTGCGGAGGGTCGAACTCGGTGAGGATCAGGCCGGCCCGGTCGACCCCCGGGTTGGCCTCGTTGATCTCCTGGAAGCCGATGAACGCGCCCGGCGCCTCGTCGTGGAGCCGCTGCATGTTCTCGCGCACCTCCGCGGCCGGCACCCCCCGCCCGAAGTTGGCCGTGACCAGGCTGATCTCGATCGACTGGCTCATCGCACGTGCCCGGTGTCGTGGGCCTGCTTGTCGAGCCAGCGCGGATAGTCGAACACGGTCTTGGTGATGTCCTTGGGGTGCCAGGTCGGGTCGTTGCCGGCGGTGTGCTGGCCCTTCAGGCCGAGTGCGTGGGCGTGGTAGTCAGCCACCTGGCCGGGGACGAAGCCGCCCACCTTGCCCGGGCAGCCGAGCGAGACGATGTGGATGTGCCAGTCGCTCGGGTCCTTCCAGTCCCCGGTGTGGCGCCACCAGGCCGCCCAGCCCTGCTTGCGCAGGAACTTCTGAGCCGATGGCCACCTCATCCCGTGGATCTCCACGTCCAGGACGCCGTCGCCGTCGTGCGTCCCTGCCGACGGGTCGTCCTCGCCGGGTGGGATGTTCACGTAGCACGGCTTGATGATCTCGAGCCGGGCCTCCGGACGCCGCTTGGCCAGCTTCTTGATCGTCTGGCGAAGATGCGCCGCGGTCCGGTTGCCGGCGTCGAAGTCGCGTCCGGCGATGTTCACCTTGACGCGCACCGCGGGGTCAGGGATCCCGGCCGTGCGCGGTCCGTCGAGGAAGGTCAGTGGAGGAGGAGTGGTCATGGCTGCACCCGGAACTAGTTGGATAGGGACAACGCCCCCATGTGCGTTGCCACCTGTCTAACACCGACCGACAGGCCCGAGGATGGCCCGAACGGGCCGTTGCGCGGGGCGCGATCAGGCCACCAGGTGCGCCTTCAGCCAGTCCGCCAGGTCGCCCAGCACGAGCTCCTTCTCCGGCTCGTTGAAGACCTCGTGGTAGAGGCCGTCGTAGGTCTTCAACGTCTTGTCGGTCGAGCCGGCCAGCCGGACGACGAGCTCGGCGCCCTCGGGGTTGACGATCTTGTCGCCGGTGCCGCTGAGCACGAGCAGCGGCAGCTTCAGCGACGGGAGCCGGGAGGGGAAGGTGTCCATGGTGCGCAGCATCGCGCCGCCGACGCCGGCGGGGAGCGCCCCGCGGAAGTTGAGCGGGTCCTCGTCGTAGGCCTTGACCACGGCCGGGTCGCGCGAGATCGAGGCCGAGCTGAGCTTCTGGCCCGGCAGCCCCGGGACCACCTTGCCGATCACCTTGGCGACCTTCATCAGCAGCGGTGAGATGTCGTCTCCGGGCAGCACGGCCGGCCCCGAGAGGATGAGCGCGGTCAGCGAGGACTGGTGGTCCAGCGCGTAGTCGAGCGCGATCAGGCCTCCCATGCTGTGGCCCAGGAGGTACGTCGGCCGGCCGTCGACCACCTCGAGCCTGCGCAGCGTCTCCAGGTCGGTGGTGAACTCCGACATGTCGCGGGCCAGCAACCGCTTGCCGCCGGACCGGCCGTGGCCGCGGTGGTCGGGGATCACGACGCGAAGCCCGAGGCCGGCCAGCACCTCGGCGACGTGCCCGTAGCGGCCGGCGTGCTCGGCCACCCCGTGAGCCACCAGGATCAGCCCCACCGGCGGCCCGGCTGGCTCGTAGACGTCGTAGACGATGTTGGTGCCGCCCAAACCAGTGAACGACTTCTCGACCGGGGTCATGCGCTCATCATGCCCTTCACGCCGTGCCGGAGGTCGTCGCCTCCGCCTCCTCGCCGAGATAGGCCTTGCGCACCGCCGAGTCGGAGCGGACCTCCGCGGGCAGCCCCTCGGCGATCTTGTGACCGAAGTCGAGCACCACGACCCGGTCGGCGGTCTCGAGCACCAGCGCCACGTCGTGCTCGATCAGCAGCACGCCCATGCCCCACTCGTCAGCAAGCCGTCGCACGAGCCGGCCGAGCTCGGCGCTCTCGGTCTCGTCGAGGCCGGCGGCCGGCTCGTCCAGCAGTAGCACCGACGGGCTGCTCGCGACCGCGCGCGCGATGGCCACCAGCCGGCGCTGGCCGTAGGACAGGTCCTCGGCGCGCCGGTCGAGAAGCGGTGCCAGCCCGAGCTCCTCGACGGCGGCGACCACGGGCGCCGGAAGCGGTGGGTGGCCCGGGAGGACCAGGTCGGTCAGGTAGGCGAGCCGGTCGCGCGGGTCGGCCGCGGCGAGCACGTTCTCGCGCACGGTCAGGTCGTCGAAGAGCTCGAGGGACTGGAACGAGCGCGACAGCCCGGCCCGCGCGCGCCGGTAGGGCGCCCACCGGGTGATGTCCGCGCCGTCCCAGGTGATCGAGCCCGCGGTGAGCCGGTTGTTGCCCGCGACGCAGTCGATGAGGGTGGTCTTGCCGGCGCCGTTTGGGCCGAGCAGCCCGACCACCTCGCCGGGTCCGACCTCGAGGGCGACGTCCTCGAGCGCGGTGAACCCGCCGAACCGCTGGGTCAGCCCGGACACCTCGAGGGTTCGGGCCGGCACCGCCGTGCGTACGGCGGGCGGGAGCGGCTCGGGCGAGCCGGGCCGCAGCCCGGGGATCCGGGACCGGAAGCCGCGGGTGAGGGCGTCGATACGCTCGGCCACGCCGTTCTGGTTCAGGATCAGCACCACCAGCAGGAGCACGCCGGTCGCGATCGGGAGGTACTGCTGCCAGGTGGAGGAGTCCTGCAGCGCGGCGTTGGACGGCCCGTTCGACGAAGTCAGGGTGACCAGCCCGTTGGCGGCCAGTAGCGAGCCGAGCAGCGGCCCGACGACGTAGCCGGCGCTCCCGATCACGGTCAGCACCAGCACGCTGATCGAGGCGTCCGGCCGGAAGACCGCGTTGAACAGGATCGCGCCGTAGCCGAAGCCGAACAGCACCCCGCCGAGCCCGGCGATGCCGGCGGAGAGCGTGAAGCCGTAGAGCTTGGCCTCGAAGACGTTCACGCCGATCGCGGCCGCAGCCCGCTCGTTGGTGCGCACCGCGAGCAGCCGGCGTCCGGTGCGGCCGCGGCGCAGGTTCGCCACGGCGAGGGCAGCGAGCACCAGGAAGGCGACGCACACCACTGCGTAGTTGCGGGCGTGGGCGATCGGGTCGATCGGCCAGCCGAACAGCGAGAGGTCGGTGGGCTGGACCCGGGCCGTCTCGGTGTAGGCGCTGTTGCTGAACACCATCTGGTGCACCGCGAAGCCGAGGCCGAAGGTGACGACGGCCAGGTTGACGCCGCGGGTCCGCAGCGCCGGCAGACCGAACAGGAAGCCGATCGCGGCGGCGACGAGCACCCCGGCCACCAGCGCCGGCTCGAACCGCCAGCCGTGCGCGGCCACCAGCTTGGCGGCCGCGAAGGAGCCGATGCCGGCGAGGGCGTACTGCGCGAGCGACAGCTGCCCGGTGTAGCCGCTGAGCACCACGACCGAGAGCCCGACGATGGCGAAGGTCGCGCTGATGACCGTGGGTGCGTACCAGGTGTTCGAGGCCCCGAAGGCGATCCAGAACAGCGCCACGGCTGCCGCGACGACGACGACGGCCGGCCGGACCCGGCCGGTGCCGACCCGAGGCAGCCGGTCCGTGAGGCTGCCGCGCAGCGGCAGCCCGCGGCCCCGGATGACCAGGACGACGATGATCACCAGGAACGGCACCGCGTCCGGCACGCCGGGGCGGTGGCTGGCCTGGAGCAGGTCGTTGCTCCAGTGGGTCGCGAGCGACTGCGCGACGCCCAGGAACACCCCGCCGAGCAGCGCGAGCGGGTAGGACTTGAAGCCGCCGAGCAGCGCCGTCGCCAGCGCGCCGATGATCAGGATGCTGAAGGTGATGGGGGAGATGAACCCCGCGGTGGTCGCCGGCATCATCGCGCCGGCCACCGCGGCCATCCCGCCGCCGGCGGCCCAGGTGACGCCCGCGAGCAGGTCGGGCGACCAGCCGAGCGCCGAGGCCGCGCGTGGGTTCTCGGCGGCCGCCGAGATCGCGAAGCCGAACCTGGTGCGGACGCTGGTGATCGTCAGCAGCAGCGCGAACGCCGCGGCGATGGCCACGAGGTAGAAGCCGTAGCGGCCGACCACGATGTCGCCGGGCAGCTGGACGGCGTCGGTCGGCACCGGCGACTTCGCGATCACCTGCTGCGCGCCGAACTTCAGCACGACCGCCTGGCTGAGCACGGTGAGCACGCCGAGCGTCGCGATCACCCGGGCCAGCGGGCTGGCCGTGCGCAGCGGCCGCATCACCAGGAAGTGGACGGCGACGCCGAGGATCGCGCAGCACACCACCGCGGCACCGAGCGACACGACCGTGCCGTGCCCGTCGGTCACCTGGAACCGGTAGGTCAGGTAGGCGCCGACCAGCGCGAAGCCGGACTGGGCGAAGTTGATGACGCCCGACCCGCGGTAGATCACCACGAGACCGAGGCCGAGCAGGGCGTAGATACCGCCGGTGCCGAGGCCGAGCAGCGAGAATCGGAGCAGATCAGTCATGTTGTCCCGGGTCACCCGTGAGGTAGTGGGCGGCGATGCTCTCGGCATCGCCACGGAGGTCGTCGGCCGCGCCCGACATCACGATCCGGCCGCGACGCAGCACGTGCACCCGGTCCGCGATGGCCAGCGCCTGCCGGACGTGCTGCTCGACCAGGATCACGGCCACGCCGTCGTCCGCGGCCGCGCGTACGGCGGCCAGCAGCCGCTCGACCACCATCGGCGCCAGCCCGAGGGACAGCTCGTCGGCGAGCAGGACGCGCGGCCCGGAGGCCAGCACCCGGCCCAGGGCCAGCATCTGCTGCTGGCCCCCGGAGAGCAGGCCGACCTTCTTGTCGAGGTGCTCCTCGAGCTCGGGGAACAGCTCGAGGGCCTTGTCGGGCCGGCCCCGGCCGAGCTTGAGGTTCTGCCAGCCGGTGAGCTGCATGAAGACGCAGCGCTCCTCGGTGAGGAAGCCGAGCCCCTGCCGCGCCCGCTGGTGCAGCCGGCGGCGCCGGTCGTCGCCGTGGAACTCGATGGTCCCCGCGATGGGGGCGAGCTCGCCCGAGAGCGCGAGCAGGGTCGTGGTCTTCCCCGCGCCGTTGGCGCCCAGCAGGGCCACCACCTCGCCGGCCCGGGCCTCGAGGTCGACGCCGTGGATGGCCGGGGTGCCGCCGTAGCCGGCGGTCAGCCCCTGTGCGGCGACGACGACCTCGCCGACCCGGCCCGAGGTCGGGCGGGGGGTCGCTGTCGTGGTCATCTCTAGGAGGCTGGGACGAGCGCCAGTCGCATGTCGGTGAGGCCCGTCCCGTCCTGGACCAGCTTGCCGTCCTTGATCTCGAAGGTCAGCTCGGAGTAGTTGAAGACCCGGTTGAGCCCTGGTGCCGGGAAGTCCTGGGCGAAGCTGAACGGCGGCGCGAACCCGTCGGTGTCGACCTGGGTCGTGGCGTCCAGGGTTGCCTTGATGCCCGCGGCGCTGAAGTCGGTGTTGCTCTTCACCAGCGACAGCAGGGTGCGGTATGCGACCCAGGTGTTCTGGAAGTAGAGCGCCGACCAGCCGCCGTTCTCCTCGTCCTTGAGGTCACCGACGTACTTCTTCGCCTCGTCCCAGATCGGGTCGGTGGCGACGGGGAAGTTCGACAGCGTCTTGGCGCCCTCGACGCTCGCGCCGCCGTTCTCCGCCACCGTGTCGGTGAGGCCGCCGGGCACCACGTAGAACTTGGTCGTCATGCCGAGCTGGGCGCCGGCGGCTGCAATGCCGAGCAGCGGCTGGGGCGGTGTCCCGACCACGGCGCAGTCGTAGTCGCTGACGTCCTGCGCGAGCGAGCTGAAGTCCGTGGTTGTCGGCGGCACCTTGATCAACGTCGACGTCTCGTGGCCGGCGTTGGTGAGCGCGAGGTCCACGAGCTGGCTGATCGCGCCCGCCGAGGGCAGGTCGTAGTTGACCGAGGCGACCTTGTCACAGCCGTCGTTGGCCGCCATCTGGCCGAGCCCCGCGAGCCCCAGCACACCGGAGGTGATCGGGTAGCTGTCGGAGCTGGAGAGCTCGGCCGCGGAGATGCCGGGCGGCCCGAACCATGGGATGCCGGCCTGCTCGAGGATCGGCATGACCGCGTCGCCGTTGGCGGTGAACCCGCCCACCATCGCGGCGACCTTCTGGTCGACCGCCTGGCGCGCGCAGTCGGCGGCCTTGTTGGGGTCTGCGCTGTCGTTGCAGGTGATCAGCTTGAGCTCGTGGCCGCCGATGCCGCCCGTGTTGTTGATCTGGACGACCGCGCCCTGCGCGATGTCGAGGACCACCTTGGCGTTGAGCGTGTCGGTGTCGTAGGTCGACATCGTCATCACGGTGACCGGGTCACCCGTGAACTTGATGTTCGGGTCCTGCGTGGGCAGCCCGGAGCTCTCCTTCTTGTCGCCGCCGTCGCCACCGCCGCAGGCGGCGAGGCCCAGCAGCAGAGCGACGACGGTCGCAGCTGCGAGCCCCCGGGTGCGTGTGCGCACAACAGACATCGGTTCCCTCTCCCAAAGCGGTTGCTTCCCCTCGGACCACCCGGGCGGCACCTGCCGCCCGCGTGATCGGCGCCACTCTGCCAACTAGAACGTGTTCTCGTCTATGGCTCGCGCGGGTAGTTGGCCGAATCGTCACCTCCTGGGGTGAGCACGGGTCGCGTCCAGGGCCGCGACAATGCCGGGATTGACGGCCTCGGGGTGTCGTTCCATAGGCTGAGGGGACCGCAGCTGCGGCGTATGTCTCGGGATCTTGGGTAGGTGATGGTGTTCGGCTGGTTCGCTCGGCTGCGCCCCAGCGCGCCCCGACCCGTCCCGCAGGCGCCCGTTGCGGCGCCTGTTCAATCGCCCGTTCAGGCACAGTGCGAGCTGTTCGCGCGCCTGACGACTCCGCAGCTGTGCGCGCTGTGGCGCAAGAGCAGGGCCGGCCTGTACGCCGCGTCCACCCCGATGGCTCGGGCCCGGGTCGCGGCGGCCCGCGGGGCGCTGCTCGACGAGCTCGAGCGGCGCGAGCCCGAGGCGATGGCCGACTGGCTGCAGTCGGGTGCGCTCGAGCCGGACGGCCCGTCGACCTACCTGGTCCGCTGACCTCTCAACCGCTCGTCAGGACCACCAGCCGCTGGGTGGCCCGGGTCATGGCGACGTAGCGGTCGATGGCACCCTCGATACCCTCCCCGAACGACTCCGGGTCGACCAGGACGACCAGGTCGAACTCCAGCCCCTTGGCCAGCTCGGGCGTCAGAGACCTGACCCGCGACGTGCCGGCGTACGCCGGGCGGCCGATGACGCAGCCGATCCCGTCGGGGTGCTCGGCGAGCCAGGTCTCGATGATCGAGGCCAGCTCGGTCGCCGGAGCGTGGACCACCGGGATGCCGCTGCTCCGGATCGAGGTCGGCACGTTGGCGTCGGGGAGTGCGTCGCGGATGACCGGCTCCGCCTCGGCCATCACCTCTTGCGGCGTGCGGTAGTTGATGGTCAGCGAGGTGAGCCGGGCGCTGCCCAGGCCGACGCGCTCGAGCCGCTCCGTCCAGGTCTCCGGGAAGCCGTGCCGGGCCTGGGCCCGGTCGCCGACCACGGTGAAGCTGCGCGAGGGGCAGCGGGCGAGCAGCATCTGCCACTCGGCGTCAGTCAGCTCCTGGGCCTCGTCGACCACGATGTGGGCGAACGGGCCGGCGAGCAGGTCCGGGTCGACCGCCGGGAGTGCGTCCTCGTCGACGAGGGCATCTCGGAGGTCCTGCTGGCGCAGGCTCGACATCAACAGCAGCTCGGAGTCGTCGGCCGCGATCAGGTCGTCGACCACCTGACTCATCTGCTCGCGCTGCGCGGCGACCTCGGCGTCCTGCCGGCGCTTGCGACGCGACGCCTCAGCGTCCCCGAGCCGGAGCCGGGCCGCGTCGAGCAGCGGCAGGTCCGACTGCGTCCACGCCTGGGGGTCGTCGCGCCGCAGCCTCGTGACCTCCTCTGGCGAGAGCCACGGAGCGCAGCGGCGCAGGTAGGCCGGCACCTCCCAGAGGTCGCCGACGATGTCGGTCGCCTCGAGCATCGGCCAGGCCCTGGTCAGGGTGCTGGTGAGCTCGCGGTTGTGGCGCAGCGCGCGGTGCAGCTCCTCGGGCGACACATCCTCGTCGTCGAGCTTGTCGACGAGGATGTCGACGAGCTCCTCCCAGACCTGGTCGCGCGCCTCGTTGTGCGGCGTACCGGGCTCGGGCGCCTCGAAGGCCTGTTCCCAGTCGGTGGCGCTGAGCCAGAGGTCGGCCCACGGGGTCTCGACGTCCATCCCCTCGGTGGGCGGCTCCTCGTAGAGGCGCACGGCCGGCTCGATCGCCTTGACCATGTCGGCAGAGGCCTTCAGCCGCGCCACCTCGGGGTCGGTCTCGGGCCCGACCTCCGCGCCCTGCGGCACGAGGTCGCGCAGCGTGCAGGTCTGCACGCCCTCCTCGCCTAGGCTCGGCAACACGTCCGCGACATAGGCAAGGTAGGGCCGGTGCGGGCCGACGAACAGCACGCCGCCGCGGCGGTGGCCGAGCCGCGGGTCGGCGTAGAGGAGGTATGCCGTCCGGTGCAGCGCGACGACGGTCTTGCCGGTGCCGGGCCCGCCGTCGACGACGAGCGGGCCGCGGGAGCCGGCTCGGATGATCGCGTCCTGGTCGGCCTGGATCGTGCCGAGCACGTCGCGCATCTGGTCGGACCGGCTGCCGCCAAGGCTGGCGATGAACGCCGACTGGTCGTCGAGGGCGGCGTTGCCCTCGAACCCGTCGGCGGTGAAGACCTCGTCCCAGTAGTCGTTGACCCGGCCGCCCACCCACCGGTAGCGCCGCCGGCTCGCCAGCCCCATGGGGTTGGCGTGGGTGGCCCCGAAGAACGGCTCGGCTGCGGGGGAGCGCCAGTCGACCAGCAGGCGGCGGCCCTCGCGGTCGGTCAGGCCCAGCCGGCCGATGTAGACGGGCTGGTCATCGCCCGTGGGGACGATCCGGCCCAGGCAGAGGTCGAGGGTGAACCTCCGCAGCGCGCGCAGCCGCGCGCTGAGCCGGTGGGTCTCGAGGTCACGCTCGAGCGCCGCCTGACCGTCGCGGTCGGGGACCCGACGGATCGTGTCGAGGCGCTCGGCCAGCTCCGCGACGGTCTGCTCGAGGCTCTCCGCGATGGCCGCGAAGTGCGCCTCGTCAGCCCCGATCAGGGCCGGGTCGGCCTTGGCGGCGAGGTGGTCGGGGAGGTTGAACGGACGGCTGAGAGAGGTGTCGGACGACGTGCTGGTCAGGCTGGTCGGGCGGGTCACAGGGGGCGGCTCCAGTCCACGAGAATTCGGCCAAGGCCGGCGATTCTGCGTGACGACCGGGGTCTTGCCGCAAGGCCCGTGGTGCGTTATACGTTGATAGTGGCGAGGGGTTGTCCGCTCGCCACCGTCACGTCCGCCTCAGCCGCAGCAGACGGCGTTCGCCGCTTCCTGGGCCGGTGAGGGCTCCACCAGGGCGCTGGTGCAGCACTCCTGCCCTTCGACCTCGCCGTTGGGCGTCGGACTGTCGGCCAGCACGGTGTAGACCTCCCAGGACTCGCCGTCAGGCGTGCCCTGGACCCAGAACTTGTCCTGCTTGGCGTAGCAGCAGGTGGTGTCGCGCTCGTCGACCGAGGCCAGACCGTCCGCGGCGAGACGGCCCTGGATCGCGTCGACGGTGTCGACGTCCTCGACCTCCACGCCGAGGTGGTTGATCGAGCCGCCGTGTCCGGGGTTCTCGATGAGGACGAGCTTGAGCGGCGGCTCGGCGACGGCGAAGTTCGCGTAGCCGGGGCGGACCTTGGCCGGCTCGCTGTCGAAGAGCCGCCGGTAGAAGTCGATCGACGTCTCGAGGTCGTCGACGTTGAGGGCGAGCTGGATGCGGGACATGGGTGCTCCTTCTGGGATGGGACTGGACATAGATGGATGTCTATGTCTCTAGTTTGCGTCGGACATTGATGAATGTCAATATTGACGCATGTCGAAGTCACTGCTCGAGCTCACGCCCGTCGAGACGGTGGCCTGCTGCGCCCCGCTGGCCACGGAGCCGCTGAGCGCCGACGCCGCCGAACGGATCGCCCCGCTGCTCAAGGCGCTCGCCGACCCGGTTCGGCTGCGCCTGCTCTCCCTGGTCGCCTCGCACGGCGACGGCGAGGCCTGTGTCTGCGACCTCAACGACGCCTTCGACCTCTCGCAGCCGACGATCAGCCACCACCTCAAGGTGCTGCACGAGGCCGGGCTGCTCGACCGGACCAAGCGCGGCGTCTGGGTCTACTACCGGATCAAGGCCGAGGCGCTGGCCGACCTCGGCGCGCTCATTGGGGGCGTCGCGGCGTGAGCCGGGCCGCCACCCACCTCGGCCGCCGGGTCACTGCCGAGGCGGTCGGGACGGCGTTCCTGGTGATGGCCGTGGTCGGCTCCGGCGTGGCCGCGCAGCGCCTGTCACCGTCGGACCGGGGGCTGCAGCTGCTGGAGAACAGCCTGGTCACGGGCGCGGCGCTGGTCGCCCTGATCCTCGCCCTCCAGCCGGTCTCGGCCAGCTTCAACCCGGTCGTGACCGCGGTCGAGCGGCTGCTCGGTGTCATCAGCTCCCGCGAGGCCGCGCTCTCCGTCGTCGCCCAAGTCGCCGGAGGCGTGGCCGGCTGCGTGCTCGCCAACCTGATGTTCGACCTCGACCCGGTCTCGGTCTCCAGCCACCACCGCGTCACCTGGGGCACGCTGCTCGCCGAGGTCGTTGCGACGGCCGGACTGGTGGTCATCATCTTCGGCAGTGTCCGGGCGGGCCGCATCGAGACCGTGGCCTACGCCGTCGGCGGCTACATCACCGCGGCCTACTGGTTCACCAGCTCGACCAGCTTCGCCAACCCCGCGGTGACGATCGCCCGCACCCTGTCCGACACCTTCGCCGGCATCGCGCCGGCCTCCGCGCCGGCGTTCATCGCCATGCAGCTCGTGGGCGGCGCGGTGGGCCTGGGAGTCGTCGGCCTGCTGCACCCGACCCGAGGAGCCACGTCATGACCGAGCCATCCCGACCGACCGTCCTGTTCGTGTGCGTGCACAACGCCGGCCGCTCCCAGATGGCCGCGGGCTACCTGCAGCACCTCGCGGGCGACCGGGTCGAGGTCCTGTCGGCTGGCTCCCAGCCTGCCGAGCAGGTCAACCCGGCGGCGGTCGCCGCGATGGCCGAGGAGGGCATCGACATCCGCGCCGAGCAGCCCAAGCTGCTGACCGACTCCGCCGTGCAGACCGCCGACGTCGTCATCACGATGGGCTGCGGCGACGAGTGCCCGTTCTACCCCGGCAAGCGCTACGAGGACTGGGTCCTTGACGACCCGGCCGGCCAGGGCCTGGAGGCCGTGCGTCCCATCCGCGACGAGATCAAGAGACGCGTCGAGGCCCTGGTGGCCGACCTCGACGGCCAGCGGCAGGGCGGATGAGCGGAGCGTCCGTGGCGGTGCGCCCGATGACCGCCGAGGACTGGCCGCAGGTGCGCAAGATCTACGCCGACGGCATCGCCACCGGCCACGCCACCTTCGAGGCCGAGCCGCCGAGCTGGGAGGCGTTCGACCGCGCCAAGCTGCCCGACCACCGGGTGGTCGCGGTCGACCACGCCGGTCGGGTCGTGGGCTGGGCCGCCGTCGTTCCGGTCTCCGACCGTTGCGTCTACGCGGGCGTCGTCGAGCACTCGGTCTACGTCGATCCGCAGAGTCAGGGCCGGGGGATCGGCCGGCGGCTGCTCGAGGCGTTGGTCGACTCGACCGAGCGCGCCGGCATCTGGACGATCCAGTCCGGCATCTTCCCCGAAAACACCGCGAGCGCGGCCCTCCACGAACGCGCCGGCTTCCGGGTGGTCGGTACCCGTCGGGCCGTCGGCCGGATGACCCACGGGCCGTTGGCCGGACAGTGGCGAGACGTCGTCCTCATCGAACGGCGCAGCGACCGCGTCGGTGTCTGACCTCCCGCCGGCCTACTGCACGAGCGCCGAGAACGGCGCGGCCGCGCCGTAGAGCTTGTAGAGGGCGAACGGTCCGGCGTACGCGGTGCTGCAGCGGCTGTTGAACAGCTGTGTGGCCCGGTCGTCGGACAGGCCGGCGCCGTAGCCGTAGGGCGTCGCGCCGTCGACGCGCATCGTGGCGAAGTGGCTGATCCGCTGGACCATGCCGCGCCGGTGTGCGGCGTCGGCCTGGCGCCACCAGCTGCAGGTGAACAGGCTCAGCGGTCCCTCGGTCGCGACCGGCGTGACCGACGAGGTTCGGGGCGCCGAGGGCGCGCCGGCGGCGAACTGCGGGTAGGCCGCGCACAGGTGCGGTGCCAGGCCCGCCGCGCAGATGCCGGCGAGCTCCGCGGTCTGGCGGGCCGCCGTCGCCCGGCCGGCCACGGGCCGGCTGCGGGGGCTGCCGGGTGGCGCCGGGGTGGTCGTCCAGGGGCAGGCGGCCGGGTCGCCGCTGTTGCTGCCGTTGAGTGTGACGGCGGCCAGGCAGCCCACCAGCTCGGCCTCGTTGCCGACGTCGCCCACGCCTATGCTCGTGCTGGGGTTGGTGCCGCCGGCGCAGTCGGGCAGCAGTGCGGGTGAGGTGGTGACGCTCTTGCCCGGTGCCGCCGTGTTGCCCCACCAGCAGTTGCCGGTGTTGCCGGGGAAGCTGTCCCACCAGAAGTCGACGCCGTTGGGCCGTGCGACGCCGGTGGGGTCGACGCCCATGACGTTGTCGTGGATCCGGTTGTCGTAGGACGTGGAGACCTTGGTCGGGTCGCAGCCGGGGACCGGTGTTTTCTGGTCCGGACCGCAGATCGTGGCGTCCGGTGCGCTGAAGAGCATCATCCCGCGGCGCCAGTTGTCGTAGAAGTGGTTGCCGTTGATGTCGTTGGCGTTGCCCCCGGCCAGCCACAGCCCGGTGCCGACGGGCGCCGGGATGAACGGCGCGACGTCGGAGCCGGCGGCGTACGGGTTGAAGTTGTTGGAGTAGAAGTTGTTGTCCACGACGACGTTGCCGTGCTGCGGGAACCCCGGGTGGCCCGGTGCGGTGAACACGTCGGTGGTGTAGCCCAGGGCGTTGTCGTAGAAGTTGTTCTTGGTGACCAGGGTGCCGTGGCTGTCGGTGCCGGAGAAGCCCCCGGTGTTGTGGTGGCTGTCGCAGTAGCGCAGCACCTGGCTGTAGCGGTAGTCGGGGTAGAACTTCAGGTAGCGGTGGTCGGTGGTGTCGGCTCCCGCGCCCGGGTAGATGCCGGAGTCGCCGTTGCCGGCCGCCTCGCAGTTCTGGATCACGCCGTGGTCCTCGACGAAGGTCAGCACGCCGTAGCCACCGGCGTAGAACGTCTTGAAGCGGTCGAACAGGTAGCCGTCGGTCTCCAGGATGTAGATGTCGTGCTCGCGCGCGTGGCGGACCGTGAGGTTGCGGAGCACGAACCCGTCGGCCCGGTCGACGAAGATGCCGACGTCCTTCTTGTGGCCCACGGCGGACGGACCTCCGTCGCCGGCCGAGGCGGCGCCGGCCTCGACGACCACGTCGTCCGCGCTGACGCCCGAGCCCTCCAGCTGCAGGTTGCACCGGATGCACGCGCCGGCGTTGGGGATGCCGTGGCGGTCGGTCAGGGCAGGAGAGGGCGGCGGCGCGGTGTCCGGACCACGCCCGATCACGGCGACCAGGTTGGCGTCGTTGGGGCAGTGGATCTGGTAGTCGTGCGAGAGGGCGCCAGGGTCGCCGCTGTCGGACTTGATGGTGTACTGCGCGCACGCGGGGTCGTGGGTCGGCTGGCGCCGGGAGTGCCGCTCCTTGTAGAGGCCGGGCATCACGACGACCCGGTCGCTGTTGTGCGAGGCCGTCACCGCACGCTGGATGGAGTGGTATTCGCACCGCTTGAACAGCCGCTTGTTGATGCGCAACAGGGCGCGGGCGTGCTTGGCCGTGAGGGCGCGGTGGTCGGTCGGCCGGATGTAGAAGCCGGCCGCGCGCGCGTGCCGCACGGACGCCCGCAGCCGGTGCAGCGAGTCGGGCTTGCACACCACCCGGGTGCGCCCGACCCGGGAGTTGTCGAGCGCGGAGCGCAACGACCTCGCCTTCGGGACCTTGCCCCCGGCGCACGGCTTCACGCTGCAGTCCGGCTGCGGGTCCGGCCAGTACGACGGCCGCTCCACGTGCGCGGACGCCGACGGCGGGGTGGCGAGCAGGGCGAGCGCCGCGATGAGGCTCACCGCGAGAAGGCGGGCGAGACCCGCTCGGGTCGACGTCAACCGGCGAAGGTCGGGCATGACCCACTCAACGGCGTACCCCGCCTGGGGTGACGCTCCGGCGTCGGCGGGGGTCGGCACGGGTCAGTCGAGCCGGGCCGCGAGGTGGTCGCCGAGGAGGTCGAGCAGGCCTCGGCTGCCCGCCTCGCGGTTGGGCCCGTCGGCCCAGAACTGGTCGAGGAAGACGCCGTGCTCGGCGTGCGTGAAGCGGGTGCCGGCGTCGACGCTGTCGAACTCGAACGACGCGACCGACGTCGACATGTGCACCCCGTCGAGCCACATGTCGTAGGTGGTGACGATGCGGACGTGGTCGACGATGTCGGTGTAGGTGCCGACGTAGCGGGAGACGGGACCGTCGTGGAACCGACCCTCGGCGATGTCGCGCCCACCGACGCGGAAGTCGAAGGCCCACTCGCCGCGCTCGAAGGTGTCCGCGTCGCCGAACCAGGCCAGCTTCTGGTCCTCCTCCGCGAAGGCCGCCCAGGTGCGCTCGACCGGGACGGGGTAGTCGCGGGTGAGGGTGAAGCCGGCGCGGGCGATGCGGCGTTCGGTGGTCATTGCGGGTCGTCCTAGCGGCGGAAGGTGACGTGGATCGTGCCGCTCTCGGACACCTGGCTGGTCACCTCGTGGGTGCGCTCGAGTCCGCGCAGCCCCTCCCAGACCCGGTGGCCGCGGTCCAGCAGGATCGGAGCGACCATGACGTGCAGGTCGTCGACCAGGCCGGCGCGGAGGAACGCCAGCGCGGTGCTGATGCCACCGCCGACCCGCACGTCCTGGCCGCCTGCGGCCTCGGTGGCCTCCGCCAGCACGTCCTCGATCACGGCGTCGCGGAAGTGGAAGGTCGTCCCGCCCTGCATCGGGATCGACGGCCGCGGCGCACTGTGGGTCAGGACGTAGACCGGGGTGCCGTACGGCGGTGTGTCGCCCCACCAGCCCTTCCAGTCCGGGTCGTCCGGGAACGAGTGGAGGCCGAACATCGCCGCCCCCATGATCTCGGCGCCGACCCCGTCGAAGAACGAGGCGGCGTACGACTCGTCGATGAGGGTCGTGCCGGCGCCGCTGGTGTCGCCGAAGACCTTCGCGCGGAACGTCCGGGTCGCCGCGTAGGCCGCCGTCAGCGGCCCCCAGTCCTCTCCCATGGGGTTGTCATCCGAACCCCCGCCGACGGCGGTGTAGCCGTCGAGCGAGGCGAACAGGTCGATGCGTACTCGGGTCACGTCAGGGTTCCTTCCGGGTGGTGCGGGTCGGGGTGGTGCCGGTCATCGCGCTTCTGCCGAGGTGGACGCCCAGCCGATCGGCCTGGCGCTCCGCGGGGGTGCGCTGCTCGCCGAGCCAGAGGTGCAGGACGTCGAGCGCCCCGGGCCGCAGGCTCACCGTGCGGACGCGTCCGTGCTTCTCGGAGGTGACCAGTCCGGCGGTCTCGAGCACGTGCAGGTGCTGCATCAGCGACGGCAACGCCATGGAGAACGGCGCCGCGAGCTCGGACACCACGGCCGGCGACTTCGCCAGCCGTTCCACGACGGCCCGGCGCGTCGGGTCCGCGAGGGCGCGGAGCACTGCGTCGAGGTCGTCGTGATACTTAGGCATATACCTAAGTATTGTCCGGTGGGATCGCGTGGGTCAACCCGGTTGTCGTGATGACGGCCTGCCGTTCGTGGAGGGGTAGAGAGTGGTCACCGGAACCACCGCGAGCTGGAGGAGAAGTCGATGACGAACTATCTGATGAGCGTGCACGGACCCGCCGAGATGGGGGAGTTCGGCAGCTACGGCTCAAAGGAGGAGATGGAGGAGTCGTTCGCGGAGACCGGCGCCTTCAACGACAAGCTCCGCGCCGACGGCTACTGGGTCTTCGCCGGCGGCCTCGCCCCGGCCTCGACGGCGACCGTCGTCGACGGCCAGGGCGACGTGCCCCAGCTGACCGACGGCCCCTACCTGGAGACCAAGGAGGTCATCGGCGGCTTCTGGGTCATCGACGCGCCCGACCTCGACACCGCCCTCGCGCTGGCCGTCGAGGCCTCCAAGGCCTGCCGGGGCAAGGTCGAGGTCCGACCCTTCGACGGGCTCGCCTGATCGTCACCTGCGGGACTGCAGCTCGCGGCACAGTGGGCCGCGTCGCCAGGTGAGGTTGCATTCCGTACCTGACTACAGGCCTACGTTCGATGTATGGCCTCGATCGACCTCGGTGCTGACCCGGACTAGGTGCCCGACGCGTGCACACCTCGCCTGAGGTCAGGCAAGCGGCGTTGCTCCGGGGCCGAGCGGTCACTCCTCGAGTTCTTAAACGTGCAGCCAACTACGCGCCCGGTGCGAGATCGTCGTAAGCGGTGAGCGTTGCCATCGGTATGGCGCGTTCCTCTGCGCGCTGGTCGAGCGGATGGCGGGGCGACAACGCGTTCGGGACGTTGGTTGAGGCTCGCTCGCCGCCCAACCACCACGATGAGGTGCTTGGCGACTCGAAGGCCGCGACCATCTCCATGGTCTCGCCGGGACACTCGCCGCGTCATCTGCTGAACGGCTGCCTCAAGTACCGCGCGACGGTTGACAGTTCGGCGTCCGCTGGCGGCGGTGTTGTCGACGGTCTGGGTCGAATCCGTGCCGAGTTCGGGTCCCGTCCCGTCCTTGCAGGTCAGGAGCGCGCGTCAGTCGCACTGCAAGTCCGTCGGCTTACGCCTACCAAGGTTCGAATCCTGCACTTCCCACACAACGAAAAGGTCACGCGCGTCACGATGGCGACTTGGTGGGTGTCGGGAATGCTGCATGAAGTGCAGACTGACTCGGCCCTTCGACGATGGAGGCCAGTCTTCAGCGCTTGTCGTGACCTCTGCGCCGCAACCGGTGTCACACTCCTGCCGTCCGGTCATTCTTCAAAGCAGACCTGCCGAGTGTGTTGCGACAAGGGTCGCGAGGGGGAACTATGTAGCAAGGCACTACTCCCAAGGGAAGTGTGGCGGTGACGGAACTCAGCGACGAGGTCTTAGGGGAGTTTCCCTCCCGCCGAGCGCTCGCATCCTTCGTCGAAACGATCTATGACGATCTTGAGGAAATCGTCGATCGGCGTGAAGTTCTCTTTCTAGTTCTTCCTCAACGCACCGACCAGGAGTCCGTGCAGATGGTCCGCCAGTGCGCGGACGCTTGGGTAGAGGTGGCCGCCGCCCGCGGAAGAGTCACCGCTGCAGTGTTGCCATCGAACGGTGTCGGACCGCCCCCAGAAGGGCAACAGTTGCTCGAGGCTGGGCTCATGGGACATCAGCTGCACTTCAAGCTTGCGATGTACTACAACGCGCGAAGCGGTCTGATCGAGGCTTTGGCCGGCACAGACGTCCACCCTCGCGACGACGGCGGCCAGGAACCTGCGGCCGCTACCCCACCATCCTCTGCGCGTCTGCCCTGGCCGCGGAAACTGTCTCGCTTGGGCAAGTCGATCCTCAAATGGTTGGCGCGGGTACTGGCCTTTGCGGACACCATCCTGGGCAGCTTGGCGTCGGTAATCCAAATATCCGAAGGGTTGAAAGAATTCAAAGAAGCGATCGAAAAGCTGTGTGATGACAGCAGCGAACTCGTCCCGGACTAGGAACTCCTCTGTCGGTTGGCGAGCCCAGCGTCGCCCGAAAAGCCAGCGCATACACGAATGAGCCCGCTGCTCCGAGTTCCCGCTGCGGGATATGGCGCGGGGATCTTGGTCGAGCACCTTTGAACACGGACGACTGGCCGTTGGCCGGTTTGTCGCACCTCGTCGCAGCTGGGTCCAGATTGCCGACCGGATGCGTGGGGAGTCCCAAGTTGAACGCCGCTCGGGTTCACGTGAACGCGGCTCAGGTTCACACAGGAGATTGACCGACCACGTGACCTTCTCGTAGACCATCGTTGCCTGTATCCGGTCACCCCGATCTGACCGGCCTCGCTGCTGGATGAGCCTGGAAGGCCGTCGGGCTGCGGCCGCAGCGCAGCGCGAAGAACGCTCGGCGATGGGCAGGCGCGCTATCCAAGACATGACCGGGCACGTCGATGGCATCCGATCTCGATCTATGGGGGTCGTCGCGCTCGGATGGCACGAGCCGAGCGGGCGTGAAGTCGATCGGAGACCTTCAGGGCATCGAGACCGGGCGGCGTGTGCACGTCGCCGGCCTCGTCACCCACCGGCAGCGTCCCGGCAACGTCCAGGGCGTCACGTTCACCAACCTCGAAGACGATGCCGGCATGCTCAACGTCGTCTGGTGGATCTGCGTCATGCGGGCTCACCGCCAGGCGGCCGCAAGCGCGTCGCCCTCGTGCGCGCATCCTCGAGCGAGGTGGATGCCGTCAACCTGCTCGCCGACCGGGTCGAGGGCATCGACGCCCTCGTCCCCCGCGCCGGAGCGGTGCTCCAGGCAAGCGCCCGGTCGCGCGACTTCCGCTGAGGGCGGGCGCCGCCCGACTACAGGTCGCTCGCCAGTCGCGCGAGCTCCGGGGACGGCTGAATACCAAGCTCGTCGTGCAGCATCCTCACTGTGCGGCGAAAGTGCTGCCGCGCCTCGTGGGCGTTCCCTTCCTGGATGTGGGCACGGATCACCATCCGGTGGGCACTTTCCCGCAGAGGCTCCAGCGCGATGGCACGCAGCCCCAGATCGATCGCATCCCCAGGTCGCCCGTCGCGCAACGCGTCAACAGCGCTCCGTTCGAGCACGTGCAACAGGTGCTGGCGGAGCCGCTCCCGCTCGATCTCGATCCAGTCGTCCTGCCAGTCCGGGAGCAGCTCGCCGGGCAGCGGGGTGCCGTCGAGGTGCGCGACCGTGGCCAGCTCTTCGACGCCGGCCTGGGTGTCCACCCAGACGTCGTCGCTGAGGCGCAGGTGAGTCGGGGTGCTGTCGACCACGGGTACGGCGAGCAGCCGGATCCGCCACAGTGCCGACCGGAGGTTGGCCAGCGCCCGGTCCTCTTGCTTGTCCGGCCACAGCCGGAGAGCCGCGTGGCGCCGGTCGACCGACCGGTGCAGCAGCGCCAGGTAACCGACCAGCCGTTGAGACGCCGGCTTGAGGTCCACCGAGGCCGCGTCGACCTTGAGGGTGAAGCCACTGAGCAGGTGCACCTCGACCCGGCCCCGCCCACCGGCCCGGTCAACCCGGTCGCTGGCGGCGACGAACCCCGGCGCCGCGCGGACCGACTGCACGCTCATCGATGCCCTCCTCGATCCGGCCGGTGTGCCTTCCCGCTGCTGTTGGCATCCTGCTCAGCGGCTGTCGCCGTACCGTCGTCGGAGCGTCACCCGTGCGTTACGGGCGCCCCGCCACCATCCCGGTGCCGCTCGGCCAGCACCTTCAGGGCTCGGCCGACGAGCACGAGCAGCTGGGCGTCGCCGCGGGCGCTGCTCGGTTCAGCGAGGCGCGGGGCGACGACCCGGCCGCGCGGCTCCCCGTCGTGGTCCTCCCACCACACCCGTAGTACGACGAGGCCAAGGTCGCCCGACTCGGCCTCCGTCGAGCCCGACGTAGGGGGCGGGTCAGCGTGGCCGCCGTGGGTCACGGCGTGGCACCCGTCTGGGTCCGGAAGTAGTCCCGGCGGTCCGCGCTCGCGGGACGTGGCGCACCGAAGGCGAGCCGGGCCAGCCGGCCGAGCGCCTCGTCACCGAGCCCGGCCACATCGACCGGGCGGCCCGCCGCGGCGGCGGCGCGGGTCTCGCGGACCAGGACCAGCGAGACCACACCGGTCGGCTCGCCGCGGACGGCCGAGACGACCAGCCACGCCGCGAAGAGGATGCCGGCCGCGGCCACGGCGACGGGCCGGAGCCCGCCGGTCGCCCAGCGGTCGGCGAGCACGAGCACGGCGAATAGCTGCGTCCCCGCCATCCAGTACGACCCCGAACGGCGCAGCCGCGCGCGCCCCCGGTCGCCGCGGAGCGGGTCGGTCGCCAGGCGGAGCACCGCCGTGACCAGGCCGAGAGCCAGCGCGACCGCCCCCGACCGAGCCAGGGAGAGCGCCACCACCGCGAGCGGGACCACCGCGGCCAGGCAGCCGGCCTCGAGCAGCGGCACCGGGAACACCCGGACCGCGGGCCAGCCGCGGGCGGGCGCGGGGTCGTCGACGAGGGTGCCCACCTCCGACGGGTGACCGTGGCAGCAGCCGGCGAGCAGGCAGCCGACGCGGCCGGCGGCCAGGAAGCAGACCAGGCCGATCGCGACCAGATCGAGCCAGGGGGCGAGCGGTTCGCCGAGCACCACGAGCAGGCCGGTGGCCACGGCGGGGCAGAGCCACACGTACTCCAGCTGGACCAGGTCCTCCCGGCCCGTGGCGAGCCGGCGCAACGACGCCCAGAGCACCGAGCCCGCGGTGCACGCCACGACCAGGCCGAGGCCGACCACGGGGGAGTGACCGGACAGCACGGCTCCGCCGGTGACCACGAGCAGCGCTATCCAGAACCCCGTGACCCCGGCGACGCGGAACGCCGCGACCGATCGTCCGCCGACCCACGTCATCGGACCCGGGAGCGCGTCCAGCCGCGCGTTGATCCCCACGGGGCGCACTGTCCGCGCACCCCGTCACCGCGCCGTCACCTCCGGCGCGGAACGTCGAGGTGACGGCGGGGTGACGCCGGCGGCGTTCACTCCGATCCGTGGGCGACTACACCGCCATCGCCGCGGTCGGGCTGAGCATCGAGAAGCTGCTCAACCGCGCGTTCGAGGCGACGGCCGCGGCCGACCCGAACGCGTTCGCCCGTACGCCGAAGGCCCGGTTGGTCAAGACCGAGAACTTCGACCGGAGCACCCCCGGCGCGGACGGCGCCATCGACGACGGCACCGTCTCGATCTTCTGCTACCGCGTCGCCGTCAATGCTCCGACCCGGCCGGGCTGGGCCGCGGTGGGCGCCCACGAGTCCAGTGCGGCACGGCTGCCGCTGGACGTGCACTTCCTGATCACTGCGTTCGACGGCGACGCGCAGGCCGAGCTGACCCTGCTCGGCCACGTGATGCTCACCCTCGAGCGCACCCCGGTGCTCACCGACGCGATGCTGCACCCGTCGGGTCGGTGGACGGCCGGGGAGACGGTGCAGCTGGTCTCGGAGGACGTGAGCACCGAGGACGTGCTGCGCACCTTCGACACCCTGCCCGGCGACTTCCGGCCCTCGGTCTCCTACCTCGCGCGGGTGGTCCGCATCGACGCCACCTCCGACCGTCCGGAGGGCACGGTGCTCACCGCGGCCCGCGGCCTCGTCCCGACGGCGGTGCGGCCGTGAACCGCTACGTCCCGCCGCCGTACGCCGAGGGCGCGGTCCGCCTCGCCCTCGGCGTCGAGCCGCGGGACGCCGTGCAGGGCAGCCGGGCCACGTCGGTCCGGGTCACCGTCGAGGAGCACCCGGTCCCGCTGCACCAGTGGCGGCAGTGGACCGAGGGCGAGCTGCTGGACGCGGTGCTCCCGTCCTACGCCCGGCACGAGAGCGGCCGGTTCGCGCGGCTGCTGGACGCCGGCACCCGGACCACCCAGCGGCTCCGGCTCCACGACGACGGCCGCCGGTTCGTGCCGCGGCGCTTCGCGGTGACCATCCCCGACGAGGTCGCGGTGATCGCGGGTGAGGACGCACCGGTCGTCGCGCAGCGCGTGGTCCGGCCGCAGCTGCACCCCGGCGCGGCGTACCCGTGGACGGGGACCGGGCTCCGCGGCCGGGTGACCCGCGACGGCGCGCTGGTGCGGTGGGCGCGGCTCCGTGCCGTGCTCGACGGCAGCGACGAGACCCTCGGCTGGGCGCACGGCGACGACCGGGGCGAGTACCTGCTGCCGATCGGCAACCCGGTGGCGCAGGTGGGGTTCGGCGACGACCCGCTGTCGGTCGTGGTGGAGGTCGGGGTCCGCGATCCGGCGCCGATTCCGCCGGCCGACGACCCCTTGCGCACCACCGTCGACCCGCTCTGGGACCTCCTGGAGGAGGACCGCGACCTCACCGACCCCCTCGACGACGCCGACGGCACCGTCACCGACGGCCGGGCCATCCCGGCCGGCTTCCTGAAGTTCACCCGTCCGGCGGTCCCGGTGGCCGTCGGCCGGGTCCGCTCGCTGAACATCGACCTGCCGTAAGGAGCCAGCATGCCCGAGTACCTCGCCCCCGGCGTCTACCTGGAGGAGGTCAGCTTCCGCGCCAAGTCGATCGCGGGGGTGGCCACCAGCACGACCGGCTACGCCGGGCTGACCCGCTACGGCCCGGTGCAGTACGTCGACGGCGCGCGGCTCGGTCCGCGCTCCTCCGAGCCGCGGCTGATCACCAGCTTCACCGAGTTCGAGCGGGTCTTCGGCGGCCTCGAGCCGCTCGCGGTCGACCGCGGCGACGGCATCCCGGTCAGCGAGGGCTACCTCGCCCACGCGGCCCGGGCGTTCTTCCTCAACGGCGGCACCCGCTTGTACGTCGCGCGCGTCTTCACCGCCAAGGCCGACGACGACCCGGGCCTCGCGTTCGCGGTGGTGAACCTGCCGGGCGACAGCGCGACCTGGCGCGCCCGCTGGCCCGGCGCCTACGGCAACGTGCTGGTCACCGTGCGCGCCGTCCGCAAGCGCAACGTGGCGTTCGCCGACGCCAGGTTCGGGGGCGTGGTCCAGGCCAAGGCGCTCGGCCGCGGCGCGGTCGTCGAGATCACGGCGGGTGGCGCGACGCCACCGGCCGACGGCTCCGACCTCGTCGGCGGCAGCCTGGCGGTGGTCGACACCGACGCGGCCGGCCGGCAGACGTTCCACCAGGTCGGCGGCGGCACGGTGGTGCCCGACGCCCAGGCCGTGGTCAAGGAGGTCGTGCTCCAGGTCAGCGTCGACCCCGACGGCGACCGCGTGGACGTCTACAACGACCTGGCCACCCACCCGGGCCAGCGGCGGTGGATCGGCAAGATCCTTCAGCTCGACGACCCCGAGGACGAGAACTCGGTGGTCTACCTCGACACCCCGGCGCCGAACGACCCGGCCGACGTCGGCACGCTGGAGCGGGCGGCGACGCTGATGCTGGCGCTGGAGACGCGCTTCAACGGGGCGCCGCACCCGGCCAGCATCCGGCTCGACCACGGTAACGACGGCACCATGCCCGGCCCGGACTCGCCGACCGGCCTCCTCGGCCGGGAGGCCGACCCGGACGTGGCCACGGTCAAGGCCACCGGCCTCGAGGCGCTCGCCGAGATCGACGACATCGCGATCGTCGCGCTGCCCGACTCCGGCAGCTACATCGACGACGACAACGTCCGCGCGCGGGCGGCGGCGCTGGCCCTGATCGGCCACGCCGAGCGCAGCCGCTACCGGATCGCGGTCGTCGACGCTCCGCAGGGCTCCTCGCTCACCGAGATCCGGGCCTTCCGCGGCCAGCTCGACTCGACGTACGGCGCGCTCTACCACCCGTGGGTCGAGGTGCTGGACCCGCTCGAGCGGCCCACCCAGGGCGCGCCGCCGCGGCGGATTCTGCTGCCGCCGTCCGGCTTCGTCACCGGCATCTACGCGCGCAGCGACATCGCCCGGGGCGTGCACAAGGCGCCGGCCAACGAGGTGGTGCGGGGGCTGACCCGGTTCGAGGCCAACATCAACAAGCCGCGTCAGGACGTCCTCAACCCCGAGGGCATCAACGCGCTGCGCTTCTTCGAGGGCCGCGGCAGCCGGGTCTGGGGCGCTCGCACGGTGACCTCGGACCCGGAGTGGACCTACGTCAACGTGCGCCGCTTCTTCATCTACCTCGAGCACTCGATCGACCTCGCCATGCAGTGGGCGGTCTTCGAGCCCAACGGGCCGCAGCTGTGGCACTCGATCCGGCAGGCCGTCGAGGACTTCCTGTTCGTGCAGTGGCAGGGCGGCGCCCTGCTCGGCAGCAAGCCGGCCGAGGCCTACTTCGTGCGCTGCGACCGCACCACCATGACCCAGAACGACCTCGACAACGGTCGCCTGGTCTGCCTGATCGGGGTCGCCCCCACCAAGCCCGCGGAGTACGTGATCTTCCGCGTCGGCCAGTGGACCGCCGATGCCCGGAACTGACCTGAGCCAGACCGGCACCACACGAGAGGAGCAGCGCCGTGCCTGAGTTCCGCGAGAACCCCTACTCGACGTTCAACTTCATCGTCGCCCTCGGCGGCGACCAGGGCTCGGGCGACCTGGGCCAGATCGTCGGAGGCTTCTCCGACGTCAGCGGCCTCGGCATGGAGGTCAAGTACGCCGAGTACCGCAACGGCAACGACAAGGTCAGCACGGTTCGCAAGGTCCCCGGGACGCACACCAACGACGACGTCACCCTCAAGCGGGGGCTGATGGGGTCGGCCGACCTGAAGCAGTGGCTCGACACGGTGCGCGACGGCAGCGCCGACGCCCGGACCGTGACCGTGAGCCTGCTCGACGAGTCCCGCGAGACCACCGTCGCGACCTGGACGCTGCGCAAGGCGCAGCCCAAGAAGTGGAGCGGGCCGACGCTCGGCGCCAAGGGCGGCGGCGACGTCGCCATGGAGGAGCTGGTGCTGGTCCACGAGGGGATCGAGTACAGCTGACGGCCGGGAGGCGAGGGGAGGAGGCGAGATGTCGTTGACGGCGCTCGGCGCACCGGGGGTGAGCTTCGAGGTCCCGGTGCTGCCGCCAGCCCTGCGCGGCGTACGCCGCGACGTGGCGGCCTTCGCCGGCGTGGCGCCGCGCGGCCCGGCCCGGCTGCCGCAGCTGGAGCTGCCGGCGGGCGCCGACCTCGCGACGTACCTCGCTGGGGGGCCGGTCAGCCGCAGCGTCGCGGTCGCCGTCGACTCCTGGCAGGACTACCGGTCGCGGTTCGGCGGGTTCGAGGGCGCCGGCCGGCTGCCGTACGCCGTCGCGGCGTACTTCGCCCAGGGCGGGCAGCGTGCGTACGTCGTGCGGATCGTCCACGACTACGGCGACCCGGTCGCCGATGCCGGTGGCCGCGCCGCGGGCGCCCTGGCGGTCCCCGGTCCGGTCTCGGCGGTGCCGTCGGTTGCGGTCACCTCGCGGTCCGGCGCCGCGATCCAGGTGCACGCGCGCGACGAGGGGGTGTGGGGCGACCGGCTGCGCGCCGACGTGAGCTGGCGGGTCCGCCCGGTGCCGGTGACCGAGGCGACGACGGGCCAGGTCACCGTTCCGGTGGCGGAGTGGGTGCCGATCGGCTCGCTGCTCCGGCTCACCCTGCCGGACGGGCACCAGGTGCTGCGCTACGTCGACGACAGCGTCCGCGTGCTGCGGCCCGACCGGCCCGGCGCGGACCGGGTGGTGTCGCTCGAGGCGCCGCTGGCCGACCCACCGGTCGCGGCGGACGTGGTGACCGCCGTCCTGGACGTCGTCGACGACGACCCCACCCTGCGCCGGACCGAGCGGCTCGACCAGCTCGGGCTGCGCAGCGACCACCCGCGCTGGCTGGCCCGGGTCCTCGTCGACGAGAGCACCCTGCTGTGGCCGGACGCGACCTGGGCGGGCGGAGCGCTGGACCTGACCGACCCGGCGCTCCCCGCCCTGACCGTGCTCGGCGACGGCGACTCGCGCCACCTGACCGGCGGCTCCGACCGGTCCGCTGACATCGTCCCCGACGACTTCTTCGACCTGCAGTGGGTGCCGGGCGACGAGCGGCCGGGGGCCGGCGTCCACTGCCTGGCCGAGGTCGAGGAGGTCGGCCTCCTCGCGGCGCCCGACCTGTACTCGCCGTCGTCGCTGGTGCCCGTGGCCGCGCCGCCAGACCCGCCGGACGCCGCCGGTCCGGTCTTCGCCGAGTGCGTCCCGCGCGTCGAGCCCCCGCCGCCGGTCGAGATCGTCCCCGAGCTCGCGGGCCTCCGCCTGGACCCGACCGTGGCCGCCGACCTCGCGGTGATCACCCGCTGGCAGGCGGCCCTGGTCGACCTGGCCGAGCAGCGCCGCGACCTGACCGTGCTGCTCGACGTACCGCCCGGCCTGGGGGCGCGGCGCACCCTGGCCTGGCGCGGCGATCTCGGCGTCCGCGCCACGGACAGCCCGTTCGCCGCCTGTTACCACCCTTGGCTCGACGTGGCCCGGCCCGACGACGACCGCGACGGGCTGATCTCGGTCAACCCGTCGGCGTTCGCCGCGGGCATCATCTCGGCCCGGGAGCGGCGCGAGGGCGTGCACGTCGGTCCCGCCAACACGATCGCGGACGGCGCTGTCCGGGTCGGCGAGGCCGTCGCGGCGCCGCTGCACGACACCCTGCACGACGCCGGGATCAACGTGCTCCGGCCCGAGCGCGACGGCGTCCGCCTCACCGGGGCGCGGACCCTGAGCCGCGACTCCGACCTGTGCCACCTCAGCGTGGTCCGCCTGCTCACCGTCGTCCGGCTCACCCTCGAGCGGCGGCTCTCCTGGCTGGTCTTCGAGCCCAACGGCGAGCAGACCTGGCGCCGGGTGACCCGGGTCGTCGGCGGCTACCTAGACGAGCTGCACCGGGCCGGCGCGCTGGCCGGCGCCAAGCCGTCGGACGGCTACTTCGTCAGGTGCGACCGCACCACGATGACGCAGAACGACCTGGACGCCGGCCGACTGGTGGCCGAGGTCGGGATCGCGCCGGTGCTGCCGCTGGAGTACCTCGTGCTCCGCCTCAGCGTGGCGACCGAGGTCCTGGTCCAGCTGGAACGCCGCCATGGCTGACCCGTTCCTGCTCCAGACCTTCAACTTCCACGTCTCGCTCACCGAGCCAGGCGGCCAGGGCACGTTGACCGACGGCGCGTTCGCCGAGGTCAACGGCCTCCAGGTCGAGGTCGACGTCAAGGAGTACTACGAGGGCGGCCGCAACGACGGCGTCGTGCAGCGCATCGGCCGCGGCAAGTACTCGCAGAAGCTGGTCCTCAAGCGCGGGATGCTGAGCCCCGGCTCCGGCATCGACCAGGACCTGTGGCAGTGGCTGCAGGACATCGTCGCGGGGGTCCGTCCCGTCCGCCGGTACGACGGCACCGTCGAGGTGCTCGACGGCGCCCGCAACGTGGTCGCGACGTGGCGGTTCGAGCGCGGCCTCCCGGCCCGGATCGTCGGCCCGACCCTCAACGCGAAGTCGGGCGAGGTGGCGCTCGAGGAGCTGCACGTCGCCCATGAGGGCCTGTTCCTGGAGGGGACCCGATGACCGTGCTCCAGAAGGCCAAGCTCGCCGAGGTCGACGGCAAGGGGAAGGTGAGCAAGGAGGTCGCCGTCCAGTTCAACCCGGCGACCCTGCGGCTCCAGCGGGCCAACAGCATCGACGCGGGCAAGTCGCGCGGCCGCCAGGTCCAGCAGTACAACGGCACCAGCTCGACCACCCTCAACCTCGAGCTCGAGTTCGACACAGCGGACCTCGACCAGGACGGCACCCCGGTCGACGTCCGGTCGCTCACCGCCGACGTGTCCCGGTTCGTGCTGCCCGGCGGCAAGGGCTCCAAGCAGGCGCCGCCGCGGGTGCGGTTCAGCTGGGGGAAGTTCGTGCTGACCGGCGTCATGAGCAGCGCCAACGAGGACCTGGACCTGTTCTCGTTCGACGGCGTCCCGCTGCGGGCCAAGGTGAGCATCTCCATCAAGGAGCAGGACCCCAAGTTCGAGGCGCTCGAGCGCGGTGCCGGCGCCAACCCCTCCACCTCCGCGCCGCCGGCGGGCGCGCCGGCACCGGCCGGCCCGGGTACGTCGGGGGGCGGGGCGTCGAAGGGGCCGGCCGACCGGGTCGCCGAGGCCCTGGACGGCGAGAGCGCCGCGGACTTCCTGGCCCGCAACGGCCTGGAGCCCGAGGGGTGGCGCGCGATCGCCGACGGCGTCTCGGACGTACTCAGCCTGCTCCCGGGGGAGCCGATCGGGTTCAGCCTCGGCGGGCCGCTGCTCGGCGTCTCGATCGGCGGCGGCGAGTTCGCTCTCGGCGGGGAGCTCGACGTGGCCGGTGGTCTCGACGTCTCGCTGGGCCTCGGCGCGACCGACACCGGTACCGCCGGTGGCAGGCACGACCCGCGGCCCGGCGCACCCGACCCGGCCGGCTTCGCGCTGGCCGCCGCGGGCGGGGTCACCGCCGCGGTGCAGGCCGCGGCCTCCGGGCGGGCCGCCGCCGCGGCGGATGCCAGCCGCGACGCGTTCGGCAGCCCGCGACCGGCTGCGCCGGCGGCCGCCCCCGACCGGGCGCGGCTGCGCGACGCGGGTGGTCCGCGCACGCTCCCGTCCATGGCCGCGGCCGCCGCGGCACCCGCCGCGGCGGCGGACCCGCGCGCCACCTCCTTCGGTGCCGGCGTACCGCTGCGAGACCGAGTGGTGCCGGAGGAGGTCCGCCTCGCCCACAGCCCGTGGGTCACCATCGGCCCGCGTCGGCCCGCGGCCGCACCGGCACCGTCAGCCCCCGGGCGCTGCGGGTGCGGCACGGGCGCCGGCGGGCGTCGAGGAGGTGGCTGCGGATGTCGGTGACCATCGGCGAGGTCGACAGCCAGGTCGAGGTCGAGGGCGGCGCCGGCGAGACCGGCCCTGGCCCCGAGCCGCTCTCGCACTGGGTCGAGCAGGAGCGCCACGACGCGGCGCAGCGCCACGCCCACGAGCTGCGGCTCCGGACGGCCGCCGGAGGCTTCGATGACTAGTCCCCACCCGTACGCCGGGAGCGCGCCGGTCTTCGACGTCGGTGGCAGCCACGCGGGCGAGCTGGCCCGCGACGTGCTGCGCGTCGACATCGCGGAGGACACCCGCGGGCTCCGGACGTTCGTCGGCCACTTCCACGCCGTGGGCCCGCAGTCCGACGGCAGCACCGAGCAGCTGCAGTACCTCGACCGGTCGCTGCTCGACTTCGGCAAGACCCTGACCGTCACCCTCGGACCACCCGATCAGCAGCGCCAGGTCTTCGACGGCCGGATCTCCGCGATCGAGGTGGGGTTCGCCGAGGGCGGTCCGCCGCTGGTGACGGTCTACGCCGAGGACGCGCTGATGAAGCTCCGGATGACCCGGCGCTCCAAGACCTGGGAGAACCTCAGCGACGCCGGCATCGCCCAGGAGCTGGCGAAGGAACACCAGCTCACCGCGCAGGCCGACGCCGACGGCCCGACGTACTCGGTGGTCCAGCAGTGGAACCAGAGCGACCTGGCCTTCCTGCGGGATCGGGCGGCGCTGGTCGGTGCGGAGGTCTGGGCCCAGGGCAGCGAGCTGGGGTTCAAGACCCGGACCAAGCGGACCGGGCCCGAGGTGACCCTCGTGCAGGGCGGCTCGCTCATCGACGTCCAGCTGCGTGCCGACCTCGCACACCAGCGCGACACGGTTGTGGTGAGCGGCTTCGACCAGGACGCCGTGGACAAGTTCGAGTCCGAGGCCCCCGCCTCGGTGGTGAGCGGCGAGGTGACGGCCGGCCGCACGGGCGTCGACCTCCTGGCGCCCGCCCTCGGGGCGCGCGCCGGCGCGTGGGCGCGCCTCGCCCCGGCCGCGAGCGCACAGGCGCGGGCCTGGGCCGAGGCCGACCTGCTGCGGCGGGCCCGGGGGTTCGTCACGGTCGAGGGGGTCACCGCCGGCTCGCCCGACCTCGGCGTCGGCGGCCGGCTCACGCTCGAGCGGGTCGGGCCGATGTTCGAGGGGGCCGGCTACTACGCAACTTCCGTGCATCACTCCTTCGACCTGACGGTCGGGTTCCGGACCCGGTTCACGGCCGAGCGGGCCACGGTGGCGGCATGACCGGCCAGGCGGGGGCGCGCTCGGACGGCGGGCCGCGCCACTACGGCCTCTACCCGGCGATCGTGACCAAGCTGACCGGCGACCCGCTGAACCTCCAGCGGGTCCAGCTCCGGTTCCCCTGGCTGGGGAGCGCGGGGGAGAAGGTCCGGGCGTGGGCGACCCTCCTCTCGCCGTACGCCGACAAGGACCAGGGGTTCCAGACCGTGCCGGAGAGGGACTCCGTGGTGGTCGTCGGCTTCGAGGCCGGCGAGCTCGAGCGGCCTTACATCGTCGGTGCGATGTGGACGGGTCACGCGCACATGCCCGTGGAGCCCAGTGACGACAACAACGTCCGGGTCCTGCGCACGCGCTCCGGCTCCCGGCTGGTCTTCGACGACACCCAGGGGGCGGCGCTGGTCAGCCTCTCGGTGGCCGGGGCGCCGGACGGCGCAGTCCACAAGATCGTGCTTGACGACGCGGGCTCGATCACGATCACCTCGAAGGCCGGTGCCTCGGTGACGCTCAACCCGGGTGGCGGGATCGACATCCAGGCGGTCAGCCAACTCACCATCAAGGCACCGATGGTGAACGTCGACAGCGCGATGGTGAAGTGCTCCGGCGTCGTGAAGTGCGAGACCCTGGTGACCACGACGACCGTCTCGTCGACGTACACCCCCGGCGCAGGGAACATCTGGTGAGCGCCGGGCGCGGGCACTGGCGGATGGTCGGTCCGTGGTACCGGTGGGACCTCCGCGACCAACCGGACGCCGAGCGCGCGCGACTGGCCGGGCGCCCGGCGCTGCACAAGTTCGCGACCGAGGACTTCGTCATCGACTTCCAGCGGGACCCCCAGTCCGCGTTGCCGTTCGAGGACGTGGACCACTACTTCCGCAACCAGGTGCTGGACCCGCTGCCGCCCCTGACCTCCGGCCCCAACGCGGGCAAGACGCGCCGGGTCACCGACCGGCACCGGGTGCGCACCGAGACCCGCAAGCTGTTCCAGCCCGCGCACTCCCGCTACTACCTGGTCGCCTTCCAGCTGCACTGCGACCGGCCGGGCTTCCCGGTCGTCGACCCGGCCGGGATCGCGAGCGCCGGCTTCGTCCTGCGCCGCCGGGTCACCCGGATGGACGACCGGCAGATCAAGGAGGGCCACACCCGCCTGTCGCGGCTGGCCGTCGCCCGCGCCACCGCCGCCGCGGCCCAGGACGCCGCCGCGTCCGACCGGCACGACCGCGCGGTCGACACCGTCGCCCGCGCCCGGCGTACGACACGGCGACTGGTGCCGGCCGGGAGTCGCGCGCGAACCCAGGTGCTGCGTCCTGCGGAGGCGCTGGCCGAGGCGCGCCGCGAGATCACCATGGCGCAGCGCGAGCTGCGGCTGTGGACGGCGGAGGAGCGGCTCGAGACCGGGATCCAGGGCTGGGTGGCCAGCCCCAACGGCCAGATCGGCACCTGGCAGCCGATGGCCCCCGAGCCGGACGTGCTGGTCGAGACGGTCTACCCGATGTTCCGCCTCGGCGCCCCGCCCGGCGACCCCGACGCGGCGGCGCGGTTCGGGACGATCTTCTACGGCCTGGTGCCCACCAGCAGCTCCGAGCTCCAGCCCGACGGCAGCCCGCGGCTCGACGACACCGACGTCTACGAGATCTCCTGCTTCGCGATGCCGGCCGAGGACGGCGGCTGCCCCGCGCTGCCGGTGTGGAGCGAGCCGTCCGAGCCGTTCCGGCTGGCCTCCTTCCACGACCCGGACGGGCTCGCCCAGCGACCGGTCAACGTGCGGCTGCCCGACTTCGCCGAGCTCCAGGCCTCGACCGCTCGGCCGAGCGTGCGGATGGCGGCCCCGCCCGGGTCGGGGATGGTGTTCCCGACCGACACCGTGCCCCCACCCAACGGGTCGGGCCACCCGACTGGCCCGGCGGAGCAGATCTGCTTCTTCGCGATCCCGCTCATCACGATCGTCGCGATGTTCCTGCTCAACCTGTTCCTCCCGATCGTGATGCTGGTCTTCGGGCTCTGGTGGATGCTCAAGCTCAAGTTCTGCATTCCACCGAGCGCCTCCGTCGAGGCCGACGTGACCGCCGAGCTGAGCGTGGTGCCGGGCGGGATCCAGGCGGCGGCGAGCCTCGACGTCGACGTCGACGTGCTGGTGGGGGTCAACCAGAGCACCCTGCGCACCAAGGTCCTCGACGGTTTCAACGCCGTCGACCCGACGGGCAAGCTCGGCACCACCCTCGGTGCGACGTACTCCAACGACGCGCTGGTCACGCTGCTCGCCGGCCAGGGCTACGGGCTCCCCAACAGCGGTACTCCGGCGTACCCGACGACGGTGCCTCAGGCCACGCACGTCACCTTCGACCAGGTGGTCCATCCGTGAGCGCCGGGATGCGGGTCGCGGACTGGCTCGGCACCGGCTGGGCCAGCCCGGTGAACCCCGACCCGACCGTGGGCCACCTGGACTACACCGACGGCCCGGAGAAGGTGCGGCAGGCGTTGCGGATCATCCTGCTGACCGAGCCGGGCGAGCGGGTGATGCGGCCGACGTTCGGATGCGCCCTCGCCGAGTTCGTGATGCAGCCCAACACGATCGCCACGCGCGCCCTCATCGAGGCGGAGGTACGCCGCGCGGTCGACACCTGGGAGCCGCGCGTCGAGGTGCAGGCCGTCGACGTCCAAGAGGGCGCCGCGCCGACGCAGGTGGTTATCACCATCCGCTACGAGCACCGGACGACCGGGCGCACCGAGGCTCTGGTGTTCCCGTACGCGCTGGAGGTGCCCCGGTGACGCTCCGCACCCCCATCCTCGACGACCGCTCGTACGCCCAGCTGCGCGACGAGCTGGTCGCCCGGATCCCGGTCTACGCACCGGAGTGGACCGACCACCATCCCTCGGACCCCGGCATCACCCTCATTGAGCTGTTCGCGTTCTTGTCCGAGAACCTGCTCTACCGGTTCAACCAGATCCCGGACGCCACCCGAATCGCGTTCCTGAACCTCCTCCAGGTCCCGCTGCGCCCGGCGGCGCCCGCGACCGGCCTCGTCTGCTTCACGACCAAGAGTCTCACTGCGCCGCTGGTCGACCTCGGTCTCTCGCTGCCGGTCGGCAAGCTCGGCTTCGAGACGCTCGACGAGACCGTCGTCCTGCCGGTCACCGGACGGGCCGCCCTGCGCGCCGCCAAGGCCGTCCCCGAGGACGAGGAGTCGTACGAGTACCTCGCTCGCGCCAGCGCCGCGCTCGGCCTCTCGGTCGACGAGGTGACGTCGTACGAGACGGTGCTGGCGACCGGCGACCCGAGCCGGCCCGGCGGCGACCTGCTCGACCCCGCGACGTCCGTCGACGCCACGCTGTACGTCGCGCTGCTGGCCGCCGACGAGCAGTCGGTCCTCGACGCGCGGCACGCCCTCCTCGGCCGGACCCTCAGCATCGGCTTCGTCCCGGACCAGGAGGCTCCGCTCCTCGCCGACGTGACTCCGTGTCCCGGCCCGGCGTCGGCCGCCTCGGTGACCGCGCCGATGGAGTGGCAGCTGTCCACGACCGCCCCGCTCGCGCCGGACGAGACCGGCGCGGTGGACCCCGCGTGGCGCCGGCTGACCGTGGCGGGCGACTCGACGCGCGGGCTCGCGACCTCCGGCGTGGTGCGCGTCCAGGTCCCCGACGACGCCACCGACCTCGGCGTCTTCGTCCCCGCGGACCCGGACGAGACGGGCTGCGGCGACCAGCCGCCGCTGGTCGAGGACCAGGACCTCGCGCCCAAGGTCGTCTGCTGGCTGCGCGTCTTCCGCCCCGACGGCGGACCGCTGCCCAGGGTCGAATGGCTCGGCGTCAACGCGGCCCGGGTCGAGCACGCCACGACCGCGCCCGCGGAGCTGCTGGGGACCGGCACCGGGCAGCCCGACCAGGAGTACCGGCTCGTCCACGGGTCGGTGCTGCTGCCCAGCCCGGGCGGGGCCGGGGAGCTCGTGCTGGAGGTCGAGGAGCAGGCCGCGGTCCCGCAGTGGGTGCGCTGGACGCTCGTCGACGACTTCCGGGCCAGCGCGATCGACGACCGGCACGCCGTGGTCGATCCCCAGGTCGGGTCGGTGCGGTTCGGCAACGGGCTCCGCGGCCGCGCGCCGCAGCTGGGCGAGCGGATCCGGGTCCGCTCCTACCGCTACGGCGGCGGGGCCCAGGGCAACGTCGCCGCCGCCGCCATCAAGCAGGTCTCGGTGGCCGGCGTCGAGGTGACCAACCCGCTGGCGCTGCGCGGCGGCGCGGCCGGCGAGACGACCGCCGAGGCGATCGCGCGGGTGCCCGACGAGGTACGTCGCCACGACCGGGCGGTCACGGCCGGCGACTTCGCCGAGCTGGCCACGGCCACGCCCGGGGCCGGGATCGCGCGTGCCGAGTGCCTGCCCCTGTTCCACCCGCAGGTCCGCGACCGCGAGGTCCCCGGCGCCGTGACGGTCATCGTCTGGCCCCGGACCGACCCGCACCACCCCGGTGCGCCGCTGCCTGACCGGGGCCAGCTGGACGCGGTGTGCCGCTACCTCGACGACCGCCGGCTGGTCACCACCGAGCTGTCGGTGGCGCCGCCGACGTACCGGCGGATCGCGGTCTCGGTGGGCCTCGCGGTCAAGCCCGGTCACGGGAGCGAGGCGGTGCGCCGCTGGGTGGAGCAGCTGCTGCACCAGTACCTCTCGCCGCTGCCGCCGTACGGTCCCGAGGGCGGCGGCTGGCCGCTCGGCCGGCGCGTGCACGGGCCGGAGCTCGAGGCGGCCGCGCTTCAGGTCGACGGCGTCGAGTACCTCACCGGGCTGCGGCTCTCGGTAGCCACCGACGACGGCTGGCAGGAGCTGGTCGACCCGCCGACGCTCGACCTCGCGGCGTACGAGGTGCCGGAGCTGGCCGAGGTCGTCGTGGTGCCCGGTGAGGCGCCCGAGCCGGGGACCGGCACCAGTGCGCCGAAGCCGCCCGGACCGGCCGTGCCCGTGCGCCCGCCCCGCGAGGTGTGCCGGTGAACGCCGCGCCGGCGGGCCGCCGGCTGCTCGGCCTCGAGGGCTGCGACCAGTGGGTCCGCGGCTCGCACACCCGCACCACGGTCGACGGCGCGAGCGGGTTGGTGGGGCTGCACTGGGAGGTGGATGACGTCGTCGCGCCGGTGAGCTCGCCACCGGACGCCGTCGCCACCCGAGGGCTCGCCTTCGACCGGTTCTGCCGCGGCTACCGGGGTCGGGACGGCAACGTCGAGCGGACCCTCCTCGGCACCACCAGGCGGGGCGTCGACTACGCGCGCGTGGCCGAGCCCGTCGTCCTCTTCGCCGACACCGAGCCGGTCGTGGTCGGCGGCGGCTTCGGTCCGGCCGACCCGCCCTCGCGCGACCCGCTGCGCGACCCCGCCGGGCTCGCCGTCGACGCCGATGACCGGCTGGTCGTCAGCCAGCGCGGCCGGCGGCGGCTCGTCGTGGTGGACCTGTGGAGCCGGCGGGTCGTGCACACCGTCGACGTCACCACGCCCGAGGACCCCGAGCGCGAGCCGTGGGGGATCGCGGCCCGCGGCACCGAGCTGTACGTCGTCACCCGGGGACCCGCGGGGCTGCTCCGCCTCACCGCGCGCGGCGAGCCGCGGGCCGAGCTGCTGCCGGTCCCGCTCGCACCCGACGCGGCACCGGACGGCGCACCGTGGCCGGTGCCGGCGCCGTGGGAGCCGGCGCGGGTCACCGTCCCCGCCGACGGCGAGCCGGTGGTGCTGTTCACCGACCCCGGAGGCGAGGGCCTGCTGGTGATGGCCGGCCGCCCGGCGGTCCGCGTCGGGCCCGCGACCGACCTGGCCACCGACGGCACCGGCGCGGTCGTAGTCGCCCCCGCGGCGGGCGGACCGGCGATGCAGCGGTTCGTCCCCCGACCCGGCCTGCTGCTGCCGGCCGCCCCGCTGGACGCCGCGGGCTACGACGGCGGCGGGATCGCGGCGACCACCGACGGACGGATTGCGTTCACCACCGCCGCCGGGCTGCGGTTGGCGGTCGGCGGCCGGATGACGTACGCCGCCGAGGGGCGCGTCGTCAGCTACCGGCTCGACAGCGGCCGGTACGGCAACCGGTGGGGTCGGCTGTTCCTGGCTGCGAACGTGCCGACCGGCACCGACCTGCGCTGCTCGGTCCGCACCAGCGACGACGAGGACGAGACCGCGATCGCGGCTCAGCCGGCGGACCCGGCCGGTTGCACGCCGTACCGACCGGAGGTGACGCCTCCGCTGCCGCCGCCGCGCCTCGACGTCGACGTGCCCTTGGTCGTGGGTGCGGTCGGTCCGCGCGCGCTGGGCCCGGTCGCCTGGTGGCGGCCCGACGCCGACGACTGCCTGACGACCTTCGAGGGCTACCCGACCTCGGCGCCCGGTCGCTACGCGTGGGTCAGCATCCGGCTCACCGGCAACACCCGGGCCACGCCGCTCGTCGGCAGCGTCCGGATGGAGGCCGAGGCGCACACGCTCATGCGCCGCCTGCCGCGCCTCTACTCGGCCGACGCGACGCAGGAGTCGTTCCTCCACCGCTACCTTGCGCTCTTCGACGGTCAGCTGTTCGACGTCGACCAGCGATCTTTACTGCGCGACCTGCTGGTGGATCCCGCGTCCACCCCGGAGGAGGCGCTCGACTGGCTCGCGTCGTTCCTCGGCCTGGTGCTCGACGACCGTTGGCCGGAGGGCGCGCGCCGCCAGCTCATCTCGGAGGCAGCGACGCTGTTCCGCCGCCGCGGGACGGTGGGAGCGCTCAGCCGCTACCTCGAGCTGTACCTCGGCGTCGTCCCCGTCATCGTGGAGCACTACCGGCTGCGGGGGATGGCGGCGGTCACCGACCCCGACACCGCCGCGAGCGCTCCCTGGTTCCGCTCGGCCCTGGGCTACGGGTTCCGGGTCGGCTGGCCGCTCGGCCAGCCGGACCCGGCGGCCGCGCCCACCACCGTCACGACCAGGGACGCGCTCTCCGAGCGCTACGCCCACCGGTTCTCGGTGATCGTCCCGCGCCTGCTCGACGCCGAGCAGGAGGCCGTGGTCCGGCTCGTCCTGGCCCGCGAGCGACCCGCGCACACGACCTACGAGCTGTGCACGCTGGACTCCGGGATGAGGGCCGGCTCGAGCATGCACCTCGGGCTCACCTCGGTGGTCGGCGCCAGCGGCGGCTTCACGCCCGCCGTGCTGGGGGAGGCGGCGCTGGACCATGGACGCGTCCTGGGCACGGCCCAGCGGGGGGGCGTCGTCGAGGCGGCCCGCGCCGGCCGGACGGAGGTGGGCTGAGCGATGTCCGCCCTGCGGTTGGAACGCGTACGGCACCGGACGGTGCTGCCCGCCGGCGCCTCGCCCCGGCTGCGGCGCACCGGCGAGGCCGTCTGGAGCCGGCTCGCCGGCGCTCTCCCCGGGGCGCTCGACGAGGCGACGCTCCCCGCGAGCGCGCTCGTGTGCGTGCGGTCCTTGACCGTCCGGCTCCGGGTCGCCGACCACGCCCTCGCCGACCACGCCGGACTGGCGCGGCTGTGGTCCGACGAGCTCCTGCGGTCGGTGCGCGAGGCCCTTGCGGCCGCCGACGGTGCGCCGCCAGGAGGGTCCCCCCGCTCATCGAGCGATGAGCTCGTGGTCGTCTACCGCTCCCGAGCGGCCGCGCTGGCCGACCTCGTGGACCGTGCGTCGGCCGGCGACCTCGCGCGCCGGTGGGCGTGGGAGCAGGTCGGGCTCTGCCCGGTCGGCCGCGACGACGACCCGGCCGAGCTCGTCGCCACCGCGTGCGAGCTGGAGCCCCGCTTCGCGGGCGCCGTGCTGGCGGCCGCGGCCCGCGCCGGTGACCTGCACCGGCTGGGCTGGAGCTGGGCGACCTGGGAGCGGGTGGCCGCCGCCGCGACCGGCCGCCGCGTCGTCGGACCCGTCCGGGAACCCCTGGCGCTCCGCCCAGCGGTCGCCCCGGTGGCGGAGCCCCCGGCGACCGCCGACGCCGTGCGGGCCGCGGTCCGCGACTCGGCGTACCGCCGATCGATCCGTGACACCGTGGTCCGCGAGGGCGCCCCGACCGCGGCCCAGGCCGACGCCGTCGCCCGGCTCGTCCTGCGCGAGGGCGGCCACCCGGCGCCGGCCTCTGTGGAGGTCGAGCTGGCCGCTGCCCTGCTCTTCACGGTCCCGGCGATCCTCGCCGCGCCCGCTCCGGCCCGGCCGCGAACGACGGGCGCCGCAGCCGACCAGGTCCACCCGCTCGCGCGCCGTACGGGGGGACGGTCGGGCGACGCCGCGCAGGCCGACCCGCTGGGCCCCGGACCGGCGTCGACGGTGGCGGAAGACCCCACCGCCGACCAGCCCGACCGGGCCCGGCCGGCCGAGCCGCTCCTGACCTCGTCGGCAGGGCTCCTCTTCCTCCTGCACCTGGACGCCCTCGACGACGCCCTGCTCGCGGCCGCCGAGCATGAGCGCGGGCTGCGGTGGTATCTCGCCGCGCTGGCCGGCCGGTTGACCGGCAGCGGTCCCACCGACCCGGCCGCGCGGCTGTTCGCTGGGCTGCCGCTCGAGGGAGAGCTGGACCGCGTCGCGACCGAGCCGCCGCGCCCCGAGCACGAGCCGCAGCTCGCCGCAGCGGTCAGCGCGTTCGACGCCGAGCTGGCCCACCGGCTCCCCGAGCCGGACCGGCCGCAGGAGCCGGCAGAGCTCCGCCGCGCGACGGTACGCCGCCAGGCCCGGCTCGAGGCCGACCCCGGCTGGGTCGAGGTCGTCCTCGGACTCGACGCGGTCGACGTCGAGGTCCGGCGGGCCGGGCTCGACCTGGACCCGGGCTGGGTGCCGCATCTCGGGTGCGTCGTGAGGTTCCGCTATGAGTGAGGCAGCCTTGGTCGGCGGCCAGACCTTCGCGTCGCTCGCGGTCGACGTGGCGCAGCAGCTGGCGCGGGCCACGACCTCGAGCGACCGGCTGACCGCGATCGTCGAGGAGCTGCGCGCGGCCCTGCCGGCCGAGCCCTCGGCGGTGGAGGTCGCTCGGCTCCACCGCCTGGTCACCGGACTCGGCCTGTCCCCGTTCGAGCGCGACCTCCTCGTGGTCGCCGGCCTCCCGCACGAGCACCCCGGCCTCTCGCGAGCCCTCGCGGACCTGCACCCCCGGGCGGTCCCGGCCGCCACGGCGGGGCTGGCGGGGAGCCTCCTCTGCCGCCAGCCCGCGGAGTGGTCGACGCTGGTGCAGGCGCTCACCGACGGTCCGCTGGTCGCCCAGGGCGTCCTCACCGCGGCACCCGGCCCGTTCCCCGACCGCTCGCTCGAGCTGGCCGAGGGCCTGTGGGAGGCGCTGCGCGGCCGGACCCGCTGGCCGTCCGGCGTCGCGACGGAGGACGTGCCCGGGCTGATCGGGGTCGGGAGCTGGCGGCTCCGGACCGACGTGGCTCACGCCGTTGCACTGCTCGGCACCGCGTCGAGCCGCGTCCTGGTGCAGGTGAGTGCCGACGACCCGGCCGAGGCCCGCGCCCGGGCGGCGCTGCTCTGCCGGTGGGCGGGCGTGCCCGGCCGCCACGTGAGCGGCGACCTCGGCGACCCCGGGGTCGCCCGGCTCGTCGGCCTGCACTGCCTCGTGCGCGGTGAGGTCCCGGTCCTGGCCGCCGCCGACCTCGCCGGTCGGGACCCGCTCCCGGGTCTGCCGGGTCCCGTCGTCGTGCACCGGACCACGGCGACGCCGGCGGTGGCGACCGACCGCCCGCTCGTCCCGGTGGCCGTCGTACCCCTGGCGCCGGCCCAGCGCGCCGAGCTGTGGGGCGCGCTGCTTCCCGAGGCGCCTGACGTGGCCGCGGCCCTGGCGCCGGTCCATCGCGTCTCCGCCCTCCGGGCCGCGGAGGCGACCGCCGACGTGCGCGCGAGCGGCGAGGTGAGCGTCCCCGGGGTCGCCGCCGCCCTGCGGGCCCGCGCGCAGCAGCAGCTCCCCGCCGCGGTGCGGCTGGTCACCCCGACCGCGGACCCGGAGTCCCTGGTGCTCGACGAGCGCGGCCTCGACCTCCTCGACGCCGCGGTCGACCGCGCCCGCCACCAGGTCCGCGTCCTGCACGAGTGGGGGATGCAGCGCGGTCGGCGCGGCGCAGGCGGCGTCCGGCTGCTGTTCGCCGGGCCGCCCGGCACCGGCAAGACGTACGCCGCCGAGGTGGTCGCGGCTCGCCTCGGTCTCGACCTGCTGGTCGTCGACCTCTCGGCCCTGGTCAGCAAGTGGCTCGGCGACACCGAGAAGCACCTCGCCGAGGTGTTCGACACCGCGGAGCAGACCCAGGCGGTGCTGTTCTTTGACGAGGCCGACGCGCTGTTCGCCAAGCGCACCGACACCTCCGACGCGCACGCGCGCTGGGCGAACCTGGAGACGGCGTACCTGCTGGGCCGCTTCGAGCAGTTCGACGGCGTCGCCGTCCTCGCCTCGAACCTGCGCTCCAACATCGACACCGCGTTCGGACGCCGGCTCGACTTCGTGATCGCCTTCGACGAGCCTGACACCGCTGCGCGCGAGCGGCTGTGGCGCGAGCACCTCAAGGCGCCGGTGCCCCTCGGCGCCGACGTCGACCTGGCCCGGCTCGCCCGCCTCTACCCGCTGTCGGGCGGGGTGATCCGCAACGCGGCGCTCGCGGCGGCGTTCATGGCCGCCGCCGAGGACGGGCCGCTCACCGCCGACCACGTCCTGACCGCCGTACAGCGCGAGTACGAGAAGACCGGCCGCTCGTTCCCGGGCCGACCGGCGGCCCCCCGATCCCACGAGAGCACCCAACTGGAGGCAGAGAACCATGGCCGCTGACCTTGAGGCGAGAGCCACCACCCGGCTGACCCACTGGCAGGACCTGCTCGACACGTGGCAGCAGGCGCTGACCGCCGCCCACGACGAGCTGGAGAAGCGCGTGGCCGACCCGGGCGCGGTCCCGCCGGCGAACCGGCGGGCGCAGCTCGGGGCCGCCCAGCACCTCGAGCAGGCCACCAAGGACGACGCCACGCTGCGTGCCCAGGAGGCGTCGTTGCGGGCCGAGCTGGCCGCGGTGGACGCACCGGACGCCGCCGCGCCGCTCGTCGACGACCTCCGCGCCAACCTCGTCGCCCAGGCGGCCGCCCGCGTCGAGCTGCGCGCCGCCACCGAGCGCGCCGCGCGCGCCAAGGCCGCGGTGACCAGGCTGGCGGCGGACGTGGAGGCCACCCGCACCGCGGTCGCCGCCGCCACGCGCGACGTCAGCGCAGCCACCGAGCGGAAGGACCGCTTGGCGGCGCTGGTGGCGTTCCTCGCCGAGCCACCGCTGGACACCCTGGTCGCCGACGCCGGCACGGCGCTGGGCGGCGGCGAGCTCACCGCGGCCAGCGACCGGGTCGGCCAGCTGCTGCCAGCGACGCTCGTGGCTAGGTCGCAGCGGCGCTACGGGGAGGCGTCGCAGGACCTCGACTTCGCCACCGGCCTGGCCAAGATCGCGGCGACGACGACCGCCGGCGTCGCCAGCGGTGACGCCTCGGCGGCGCTGGCCGCCGCGGACGGCGCGCTGCTGGAAGCGGAGGCGCGGCTGCGCGCCTACACGAGCACCGCCGCCGACCGGCTGGCGGGTACGACCGCGGCGCTGGGCCCGCTGGCTCAGCTGCCCGACCTCGACGCAGCGGTGGCCGCCTCGCTGGACGAGGGTGCCCCCGAGCGCGCCGACGCCGTCGACGCCGCAGAGCTGGAGCAGGACCTCGCGGACGCGTGGTCGGTGTGGGCACCGCTGGACCGCGCCGTGACCGCGGCCCGGCTGGCTGCACTGGCCGAGGACCCGGACCGGGACCCCGGCACCGTCCAGGCGGTCCAGGACGCCGTCGCGGCGCGGGACGACGCCGGCGTCACCGCGCCCCTCACCGCCGCCCGCGCGGCGTACGACGTCGCGGCGCAGACCGCGCTCGACGACTGGGAGGCGGAGGTGCCGCCCTGGCTGTGGACCGCCGCCGGGCAGCTGCACCGCGCCCGCGCTGTCCTGGCCCGGCTCGCCGACGCGGGCGCCCGCGCGGCGCTCGTCGACGACCTGGACCACGCGCTCGACGCGTACGCCTACGCGGCGGACGCCGCCGACCTGAAGGCGCGGGTGGCGACCGTGGTGGCGGCCGAGAACGCCAGGATCGGCACCGAGGTCGACGTGCTGGCCGCGACCGCCGAGCAGCGCACCAGCTCCTTCGTCCGCGGGGACGCCACCGGAGGCCGTCATGACCTCGAGCGTTGAGCTCGCCACCCCCACCGGGACCGACTGCGGCTGCGTGTCGCTGCCGGTGAATCCCTGGCTCTCGAACCACTACCACTTCGGGATGTTGCTGGGCGTCGACGACCTGGAGACCGACCAGGGCTACCACCGCGGCAAGACGTGGCTGCACACCGCGTGGCTCCACGGGGGCGGCACGGTGTGGGGGCTGGGGGTCAGCCTCGACGCCGAGCACCGCGAGATCGTCGTCGACCCCGGTCTCGCGATGACCGGGGCGGGCCGCGAGCTACACCTCGACCGGCGCTACTGCGTAGACGTCGCCGCGTGGCTGGCCGCCGCGGACCCGGAGACGGTCACCGTCGAGGTGGACGGCTCGGTACGCCGCTTCACCGTGCACGTCGTCGCCGGGCCGCGGCAGTGCTTGGACCGGGCGGTGCCGGCGATCGCCGAGCCGTGCGGGGGCGGGAACGCCGAGACGGCGTACTCCCGCTCGGTCGAGGCGATCCGTCTCGAGCTGGTTCCCGGCGAGCCCGACCCTCTGACCGACCCGTTCCCACGGACGCGGGCCTTCCTCGGCCTGGGACCCGCGGACGGCGATCTCGCAACCGCGGTGACCGACGCCCACGCCGCCATCGGCGCGCTGCCGAGCGCCGACCAAGGCGCGGCGAGCGTCACCTGGCTGCGCCGCTTCGCCGCCGACGACGTCATCGCCCGGACCCCGGCTCCGTCCTCCCTCTTCCCGCGGCCCGACGACGACACCGTGCTGCTGGCCACGGTCCACGTCGTCCTCGACGGCGACGGCGCGGCCGCGGTGCTGGTCGTCGACGGCGAGCACCCCAGCGAGGTGGCCCAGCGCGATCGACCGGTGCTGCTGCCGACCGGCCTGATCCAGGATCTGGTCGCGGCCGGTGCGGCGCCGGGGGGCGCCGTCGCCGCCGACGACGGGCCCCGCGCGGATCCGGCGACGCTCTCAGGTGCGGAGGTCCGGTTCGCGGTGGACGCCGCCCTCGACCCGCTCACGGTGGTCGAGGACGCGTTCACCGTGACGACGCTGGCCGCGACCGGCTGGGAGGACGTGACCGTCGACTCGGTTGCGCTCGAGGACGCCGACACGACGGTCGTCCTCACCCTCGACCAGACGATCACCGACCAAACGGTCCGGGTGGTCGTCGCCGGCACCGGCCCGAGGCCGGTGCTAGGCGCCGACGGCCGCCCGGTCGCCGGCGTCCGCGGCGGACCACCCGCCGGCCCCGACGACGGACACGACATCGTGCTCATGATGAGGAGCTGAGAGATGACCACGCCGACCCATCTCACCAAGGCCCTGGGCGTCTCCCTGGTCCTCGAGGAGCCCGGTTCCACCGGGTTGTCGATCATCCCGGCCAGCACGCCGCTGACCCGGCTCAACTACTTCGACGGCAAGTACCTCCGCGCCGAGGACATGCGTCTGGAGCAGGCCTACATCCGCACGCTCGTGGCCCTGTCGGTCCGCGGCGCCGGGTGGGGCGTCGTGCACGGGTTCGAGGTCACCGAGGCCGGCGGCGATCTGGTCCGCCTGCACGGCGGGCTCGCGGTGAGCCCGTCGGGGACCGTCATCGACCTGCCCGCCGACGCGCAGGTGTCGCTGACCGAGCTGCTGACCCGGGCCGACCCCGGCTCGGTCGGCGCCGGGGGCGGCGTGTTCGGGCCGTGTGCGCAGGACGTCGCGGCCTCGCCGGACGTGACCATCGCGGACCAGCCGCTCTACCTGCTGACCGTGGCCTCGGAGGAGGCGCTGTGCGGCGAGGAGGAGCGGTTCGACCACCTGTGCAGCGACGCGTGCCTGACCGAGACCGACCGGCCCCGCCGGCTCGAGGGCGTGCGGCTGCGCGCCCGACGGCTCGCGCTGGGCTCGCTGCCCACCAGCACGGCCGCGACCCTGACCCAGGTGCACCTCCGCTCGCGCGTCGCGACGGCGTACTTCGCCGCCGAGCGGGCCACCGTGGCGGACCTACGGTCTGCCGCCGGGCTGCGCAATCCCGCCTGGTGCGCGGGGGCGCTGGGCGTCAGCGGCGACGAGGTCCCGGTCGCGGTGCTCGCCCGGAGTGGCACGACGACCTCGCTGCTCGACCTGTGGACCGCGCGGCGCGAGTTGGTCGACCCGCCGGCGGCCCGCTACTGGGCCGGCCGGCTCGGGATGCGGACGTGGGACGAGTTCCTGGCAGAGGTGCTCCAGTTCCAGTGCCAGCTGGCCGACGACGGCCCCACGCCCGGCCCCACGCCGGGCGGGACTGACCCGTGCGCGCCCCTCCGGACGGCGTACGGCGAGGTGCGGGGCGCGCTCGCCGAGCTCGGCGGCACCCTGGCCGACGACACCGATCGCCACGAGCGTGCCAGTCGCGCGCTTGGCCCCGAGCTGCTGCAGAAGCTGCTGACGCTCCACCACGGCGCCGGTGACCTGCTCACCCCGCCGGCGAAGCCCGCGGCCGCCGACCTGCTCGACGCCGGGTTCGTCACGCTCCCCCCGGCCGGCTTCCTGCCGGTGGACCCGCAGCGCCCGGTCGTCGACCAGCTGTCCCCGCTGTTCGGAGCCGGCGTCGACCTGCGCTACTACGTCGCGCCCGCCGACCACCTGGCCGAGCTGATGCGCGAGCGCCAGGACATGAACCGGATCTCGCTCACGGCCGGCCTCGACGACCCGAGCCACCTCGAGCCGGTCGACATCTACGTTCCCGACGGCACCATCGGCACCGCCGAGGGCCAGCGACCGCCCATCTACAGCGGAGCGGTCAAGGTGCTGCCCCAGACCAGGGGAGCGGAGGAGGCGTCGGTCGCGCTGGTCAAGGGCGTGGCGAAGGACCTGTCCGACGGCAACGTGTCGTGGGTGGCCGCCGGCCACACCGAGATCCCGCAGCGGGTCCCGTTCACTCGGGCGATGTCGGCGATGATGTCGAGGTTCGGTCGGACCCGGCGGACCGACCCCGCCGAGCCCGACGCCCCGGAGGGCGAGGAGACCGAGCGCGACGTCGAGCTGCCGGTCACCGCGGACGCGACGCTCAAGGCGGTCGCCGACCGTCCCGAGACGGTGATGCGGCTCAACCGCGAGCGGCTGCTGTCGCGGGCCCGCCGCCTCGGCATCGAGGCCGAGGACGCGGTCGCCGGCCCGACCCGGGTGGAGGTGGCTCCGGACCGGCCGATCGGGGCCTCCGAGGCGCGCACGGTCGACGTCTGGCTCGACTTCACCATCGACGTACCGCTGGCGGACGCGGCGATCGGCGACCGGGCACGGCTGACGGGCCTCCTCGCGATGTACTCGCGGGCCAGCCGCACCCCGATCGCCCAGGAGGCCACCATGGACCTCGCCCTGGAGGTCGTCGGCCGGGTCGACCAACCGGGGCAGGGCCCGTCCGGCCCCCGCACCGTCATCATCGTGCGCTTCTCCGGCGACGCCGTGGAGCGGGAGTTCGGCACCACGTCGTCGACGGAGACCGGGCGGGTCTCCGGCCGCGCCTCGCTCACCTTCTCGAGGTCGGCCCTGCGTGCCCAGCTGGTCGGCGTGACCGACGTGACGTTCGGCGAGCGGACCCCGGTCACGCTGGGCGCCTACGCCGTCCGGACTGCCACGTCCCTGTCCGGGGGCTGGGGGGTCAGCGAGCCCGAGGGGGTAGGGCGCCGCGCCATCCGGCTCGCCACCGGCTGGAGCACCGCCGCGGGCCCGGTGACCCAGATCCCGGGGGTGGACCGAAACCTGGCGACCTTCGAGGGCAGTCGCGACGACGCCTGCCTCGACGTGGCCCGGCTCGACCGCGACCTCGTCGAGGCCGTGATCGAGTCGATCGCGGCCGGGCTGGCGGCGCCGGACCGCGACCCGGGGTTCGCCGCCCGGGCTCGCCGGCTGCTGCTCGCGGACCAGGCCGCCGCCGAGCAGACCGTCACCGCCGTGCGCGACTGGGTCATGTTCGCGCGACGCCGCGACGTGCGTGGGCTGACGGAGCGGCCGCCCGAGGTGCCCCCCGCGACGAAGACCTTCGTCGCCTACCACGCCATCCTGCGCGACGTGCCCCTCAAGAGCTACCTGGAGCCGGACCGCTCGGACGAGTACGAGCGGGTCGGGACGGTGGAGTTCCAGGCGGGCGACGCCGCGATCACCACCCCCCTCGACGCGATCCGTAGCGCCTGGTCCAGCCAGCCGCGGGGCGACGAGCTGGTGCTGCAGCTCGTGGCCGAGAGGCCACAGGGCGACGGCGACGCGGTCTCGACCGCGCGACTCGCGGCCTACCGCAGCGCGATCAGCGGGCTCATCGACGCCACGACCGCGTCGGCACCCATCACGTTGCCCGACATCCCCCCGGACTTCGCGAGCCCCGGGATCGACGGGGTGATCTTCACGGTGGGCCGGCCGCACGAGCCGAAGCGGGTCAGCCACACGATGTTCGCGGTGCGACAGGACCTGCTGCCGAAGCTGGACGCGGCGGTGGCGGCCCAGTTCGGCGGCTACCAGAACATGGACTGGCAGGCCCTTCGGGACATGACGGACTTCGTGAACCAGGACCACCTCGACATGGACTTCCTCGACGGTCAGGTCGAAGACCCCGACGAAGTCAAGGCATGGTGGGCGGGCCAGAGCACCCGGGACCCGTACGTCATCATCCTCCACCCCGTCGTGCCGGTCGACGACGCCAGCACCCAGCAGGCCGTGGACGAGGAGACCTCGTTGTTCAACGGCAACGTGTACGTCCGGGCGGGCGATCCGATGGACCGGTCCTTCGGCGCGGACGCGGTGTCGGTCTGGTTGATCGACCACTTCGACGGGATGGTGATCGTTTCGGTGAGCGAGGAGCAGAAGAAGCGGCTCGACGCCGAAGTGACCCGGCTCGGCGGGTGGGAGAACGCCGATCCCGCCGAGATCAGGGCGCTGGTGTCCAAGTACCAGTCGTTCACGGCCCACGTCGACGCGGGCCAGGTGCGCGACGAGGCGGCCATGCGTGAGTGGTGGGTGCGCACGGCCAAGGAACCGACCGTGACCGAGCTGCGGGTCCACCCCTCCGCCGGCGCGGTCGCAGGAGCCGACCCGGCCGCAGGGGCGGAGACGATCCTGACCGCCCTGGGCGTCCAGGGCGTCCAGCCGGCGGTCGAGGACGCGCACGTCAGCGATGCGCTGGGCAGCAGCGGCATCGTCTTCGTCGTGCACGGTTAGCGAGAGCCTCACCTCGCCTCCATGCGCGCTCCGAGGTCCACCACCCACGATGACGCCGAGCGGACACCCGCCCCGCACCGGCGTCAACGGGACCTCGGCGCGGGCACGCCCGTGCCCAGCGCATTGCGCGCGACCGCCGAGGCGACGTACGGCCACCGGCTGGACGACGTCAGCATCCACTCGGGCCCCACCGCCGACGCCTACGTTCGCAGCGTCGGCGCCCGGGCCACCGCCGAGGGCAACCGCGTCGCCCTGGCGTCCTCGGTACAGCCAGGCACCCTGACCGGGGACGCGGTGCTCGCGCACGAGCTGGCCCACGTCGTACAGCAGGGCAGCTCCGCCACCCCGGCCGGTCCGCAGACCGCCCGCGACGGCCCACCGGCCGCGGAACACGAGGCCCACCACGCCGCCGCCGCCGTTCTGGCCCGCTCGGGTCAGCACGACACCGCGATCCGGTCGCGCGGCTTCGATCCGGCCGCCGTGGCGGAGCGGCCCGCCCCGCGGCTGAGCCGCGGGCTGGGATTGCGGCTGCAGCGGTGCAGCTCCGAGCCCGACTACGCGACCGCACGCACCGGCCCTGCGCCCGAGACGGCCACGCCGACGTACGCCGGGGCGAAGGACGAGAGCTTCCGCGATGTCACGGGGATGTTCGACTACAGGAACGGCGCATACCGCGCGACGATCGACGGGGACGGCGACCAGTCCGCTGAGCTCGAGCTCGGGCTGAACGGGAGCAAGCCGGACGACACGGTCTTCCACTACCCGCAGCAGCTGGACGTCACGGCGACCCGGGTCGGGAACACGGCCGAGAGCGGCGGCCCGCCGAGCGATCCGCAGACCAAGTCGTTCGACATCAGCGGTCAGTCCGCCGAGCGCGACGTGCGTCCCAAGCTCGAACAGCGCACCGACGGTCGCAGCCCCACGAAGATCACCGCAGCGGGCGGCCTCTACGTCCCGTTCGCCACGATGTGGGTCCACCCGCCGTCGCCGGACGGTGCACAGGCCGACTACCGGACCGTGGTCGAGCGTCGCAAGGGTTACGGCGACGAGGTCTCCCGTTCCGAGCAGACGTTCTCGTTCTCGCGGGATCCGAGTGACCTCTTCCCCGTCTTCCTCGCGGGCACACCGCAGCGGGCGGGCTCGATCTGGGCGCTCGACGTGACCATGGGTCGGTACGGCGACCTGTACCGCCTCACCTTCTACAAGCCCGATGCGTCGTCCGCGAAGGTGCGGATGGGGGTCAGCCCGATGAGCGGCGGGTCCGCGGCCGGCACCGAGGCGATCGACGTCGAGGCCTCCGGGCCGCTCAACGTGTCGGTGGTCCGCTCCCGCGGACCCGTGCTCGAGCTCGACCTGAACGGTGACCAGCGCACGGACATCAGGCTGTTCGAGCGGATGACCCCGAGTGCCGACTACATGAGCAGCAACCTGTCGCTGGATCCCCACCAGTTCCGGGAGCTGGCCCTGACCGTCACCGACGCGCAGGGCCGGGAGCTCGGCTACTCGCGGCGCTCGGTGGAGAAGGGCCAGTACAACCAGGAGTCGGTCAAGCTGGCCGACGAGTTCGATGTGGTGTCCGCGGCGGCCACCCCCGAGGGGCTGGCCGATGCGGCCGAGGTTCCCGACCTCGCGACCGACCTGGCCCGGATGCAGACCACACTGGCCACGCTGCGGCGAGGCGCCGGAGGCGGCAAGACCAACGCCTCCCAGGCCGTGCTCGACGCCTACGACAGGCTCATCAACGCCTGGCTGGCGCTCGCCGCGGCTCCCGTGGACAAGCGTGAGGACCCCAGGCGCATCGCGCAGGCCGCCGCGCTGGCCTTCCACGTGGTCTGGTCGCCGGAGGTCAAGCAGTTCGACGTGGGCGACACCACGGTCGACGAGATCGGCGACTACACCACCTACAGCAACCCGTACTCGGGCTACTCCTCGAGCGGTCCGTTCAGCGAAACGGCCGAGACGACCGTGCGCCTGCTCGACGCGCTCAAGGCCGGCAACCTGAAGACGTCCGGCCAGCTCATGTCCGAGCTGGGGAGCGGGATGACCAGCTACATCGCCTTCCGCTACCGGGAGAAGGGTCTCGAGGCCGAGGCCAAGAAGGTCGAAGGGCTGAACTCGCTCGGACCGATGCTCGAGAGGCTCGCCGACAAGAAGGACCTCAAGCGGGTCACCGCGGTCTTCCACTCCGCGCCAGAGTTCATCCAGACCGGTTCGCCCGGCAACCTGTCGCTGCGGCTCTACTACTGGCAGGAGGGGTCCACGTGGTACCTGCAGGACCTCACCCATCCCACGCGCGAGGACAGCGTCGGCATCCTCGAGACCTCGGTGTCAGCGGGCGAGACCGAGCCACCCGACACCCTGTTCCAGAAGCTGAACGACAAGAAGCGCTACCCCAAGGGCTACATCCAGTACGTCCTGCCTGGTGACACGGGTCGGGCCGGCTTCGTCCACACGACAGAGCCATGGACCGTCGCGGAGGTGGCCGGCTTCATCAGCCTCGGCCTGGCGGCCGCGGCGTTGCTCGCCAGCGTCGTGCTGACCGGAGGCGCGGCAGCGGTCGCCGTCCCGGCTCTCTGGGCCGCGTCCGCGGGAGCCGGCGCGGTGGCGGCCGTCGCCGAGATGGTGCACGAGAGCGACCAGGGACGACTGACGGGCGGCAAGATCGTCATGGGCGTCGCCCAGCTGATCGGAAGTGTCGCCGGTGGCGCCGTCTCCGGACTGAAAGCGGTCACGGCGGCCCGACTGGTCCTGGCCGGGAAGGTGGCCGGCGAGGCAGCGGTCGCGGCCAGCGCCCTGGGCGCGGCCGAATCGGCTGGGACCGCGGTTGCGAAGGGTGGCGGCTCGCTCCAGACGATCGGCACCCTCCGCATCCTCACCATGACCCAGGTCGGCGCGGACACGGTCCAGATCGTCATGTCGGGTGGGGACCTGCTCAAGCAGCTGGCTGCCATCGCCGACTCGGACATGTCACCGGGGGACAAGCTCAAGGCGTACGCCCTCGCCATCGGCCAGTTCGGGGTGATGGCTGGGCTCAGCTACGCCGGGGTGCGCGGCAACCTGCACGAGCTCAACACGGCGTTGTCCAAGCCCGGGGCCCGGCTCATCCAGGCGGGCGGGGAGGTCCTGGTCCCCGGCCGGACGGACGCCGCCGGCTACGCGAGCGAGCTCGAGAAGTACCTCAAACCGGAGACCGCCAAGAACCTCGCGTCCGAGCGCGTTCGAGTCGTCTCGCCGGAGGAGGCCGGCTCGTCGATCGGGCTCAGCCGGGTCGAGGTCGTCAACGGCAAGGCCCAGGTGGTCGTCGTGGACGGCGTCCACCCGTCAGCGATGCGTGAGGAGGCCATCCACATCGAGCAGCTCGCCCTGGCGGAGCAGAGCGTCGCCGACCTCAAGAAGCTCGCCAAGGGCGATCCGGCCATGGAGGCCGAGCTGCTCCACACGCGCAAGGCCGCGTCGGACCTGCTGGACATCAGCCAGCGGTGGGCGAAGGCCACCCCGCTCGAGAAGCTCCGTGCGCACGAGGCTCGCCTGGAGCTGGAGGTGGACGGCCAGCGTCGGCTGATCGCGCAGCTGAAGGCGGACGTGGACGCCGGCAAGCAGGTCGCCGGCGCCCAGGTCGACAACGCCTTCCAGCACCTCGACAACCTCCAGACCAAGCGCGCGGAGCTGGTCGGGACGCGGGAGTACGTGGCCAAGGGCGGCAAGCCCGGCGAGGTGGACCCCCAGCTCGAGCTGCCGCCGTCGCTGTTCGCCAAGAAGCTGGTGCCGAGCTCGGAGATCCCGCCCGCGTGGTACGGCCTCTCGCAGGAGGAGTTCATCCGCGCCTACAAGGCGAAGTACCCGGTATCCAGCTTGGACGACGCGGACCTCGCCCTGCGCTACACGATGAACAAGCGGCTGAACCCCGCAACCGGTCGGCTGGTCGACATCAGCCAGGACCGGGTGGAGATCCCGGCGCAGTACAAGGCGGCCGAGGAGAGCTTGGCGCTCCGCGGACCCAAGGCTTCGATGAGCTCCGCGGACGAGGCCAAGACCACGACGCTCCTGGCGCAGCGGGACGCAGCGCGGGCCGAGCGGGACCTGGCCAAGGCCAAGGTGCCGCCGGACGTCGACGCGGCGAACAAGGCGCTCTACCGGATGGTCGAGGCCAGCCGCCAGATCGGCGAGCACGCTGCCAGCGTGTGGGTGGCCAAGGCGTACCCCGGACCGCCCAAGCCGCAGCTGAAGTACCCGCCTGCGGGGGCGCCGTCCCGTTCGGGCGACTTCGACCAGATCTGGCAGTGCACCGGGAAGGACGGCAAGGAGGTCTGGATCGTGGTCGAGGCCAAGGGCGGCTCCGCCGACCTGGGCTCGCGCCGGACCTCCGGCGGTACCGGCCCTCGCGCCGAGCAGGGGAGCCGGGAGTACTACCTCGACATCATCGCGAACATGCAGAAGCCAGGGAGCACGGGGCGCGGCCCGGCGACCGCGCTGGAGGACGCGGCTCGGGCCGGCAAGGAGGTGCGGTACGTCCACGTGTCGACACCGATCGAGTCGGTCGCCAGCCCGACCGGCCAGGGCCTCACGTCGCAGGTCAACGAAGTCTCGATCCGCGAGTTCGACCTGACGACGGGGAGCGCGTCGGTCTCGACGACCACGACGGTCGCGCCGTGAGCGTCAGCCGTCCCCTGGTCGCTCCCTGCACGACCAGCAGCGCAGCGCTTGTGCGTGGACGAGCGAGCTGCAGCTCCCGCACGGTCGGCGGGGCTCCTGCAGCCAGCGGTCCAGGGTGAGCTCGAGCGGGGCGTCGGCGGTCAGGTCGGTGGCGCACCAGTGGCATCGCTGCTCGGCGGCGTCGAAGGGCTCGGCGCAGACCGGGCAGGCGGTGATGGTGGCGGGGTCGGCGTCGACGACCGCCGCCGCGAGCGGCGCGGCGTGCACGTCGGCCGGGTGACCGAGCACCCGGGACAGCACCGTCAGTCCGCAGAGCTCGAGGGCCAGGAGAAGCTCGGGCTCCTGGCCGGCCCAGTAGGCGGCGTACTTCTCGGCGGCGTCGGCCAACGTGGCGCTGGGCGCCGAGCCGCGGGCCAGCTCGTCGAGCACGGCGGCCTGCGGCACGACCAGGGCGAGCGCGGCGTCGGTCTGCTCGTCCGTGAGACCGGATGGGTCGGTCCTTTCCAGGGCCGCGACAACGGCGCCGCCGACGTCGCCGTCGCCCACCCAGACCGCGGTGAGGGCCTGCGCGAGCTCGGCCTGGCCGGCCGGTCCGCCGGGGACGAAGGCGTCGAACCGCACGCGCGACAGCCGCACCGCCGACGCGGCGTCCTGGGCGGCGGTGGCCGCGAACAGGCACGTCGACCACTGGCCCGCGTCGAACTCGCCCGGCGTCAGCCCCAGTGGCACCGGTACCACGGCCCCGCGGTAGGGCGCACCGTCGGCCCGCCCGCGCAGCGACTCGAGCATGACCACGCCCAGCTGGGCGATGTCGCGCAGGGAGGCGACGATCCCCGGGTCCCGCGGGTCGGCGCCGGCCGCCCACCCCGCGGCGAAGGCGGCGTCGAGCGCACCCTTGCGCGCCTCCCACGCCTGCGGCTCGGGGCCGGTGAAGACCGCGTCGACGCGCTCTCGGTAGAAGTCCCGCTCGCGCGCCGCGAGCTCGGGGTCGCTCACCGCTGGCACCTCCGTCGTCGTCGCGGTGACTCTAGCGGCGCGCTCACGACGGCCGGACCAGACGGGAGAGCTCTCCGCTCACGCCGATGCCGAGCTCCCGCTGGAGAAGCCGCGCGTAGGCGTCCACAGTGCGGATCGCCTCGGCCCGGTTGCCCTCCGCCAGGTGGGCGCGGACCAGCGTGCGCTGCGCCGACTCGCGCAGCGGCTCCATCCGCACCGCGCTGAGCGCGGCCTCGACGGCCTCACCGTGCCGGCCGACCCGCCCGAGCTCCGCGCTCAGGGTCTCGAGCGCGTGCAGGACCCGCTGGCGCAACCGTTCGCGCTCGAAGGTCACCCAGTCGTCGACCCAGCCGGGGAGAAGCTCGTCTGGCTCGGCGGCGAGGCGATCCAGTGCGAGGTCTTCAGGCCGCTGCCGTCCGCGGACCAGCCGGTCCGCCCAGGCGGAGACCTCGAGCGCGTCGACGACGACGCAGTCCCGGAGCACCAGGGCCCAGCGCTGCACTGCGAGTACGTCGAGACCGGCGCTCTTGAGCCGCCAGATCGCTGACCGGAGGTTCCCGGCGGCACGCTCCTCCGGCACGTCGGGCCAGAGCAGTCCGGCAACGACCCGACGGTCGGCCCATCCGTCTCGGAGCGCGACCAGGGCAACCAGCCGCTGCGCGCCGTCCGGGACCGGGAGCCGCGCGCCGGCGCGCTCGACGTACGGCCCACCGAACAGGCACAGCCGGACGTCCAGGGGGAGCTTCTTCTCGGGGCGGCCGCCGGCCGGGGATCCGGTGGCGCCGGTCATCGTCTCGTGCAACGCAGGGTCATCGTCCGCTTGGCTCCCTTCGCCGGTGAGGAGCGCGGCGGCGGCAGCCAGATACGCCGGACCCGGCGGGAGCCGCGACATTCACCTCCAGCCATGCTCACCATCCCGAGCGGCCAGAGGAACGACGCCGGTCGCGGCCGCGCTCGTCTGGCTCGCCGCATGTTCGAGTCCACACCTGCGAGAGATGCCATGTCAACCATGTCTTCCCACGCGGTGAGTGCCCGCAGGCACGTGCTACGCCCGCCGAGAAAGGCCGGCCCCGGGCCACGGAGACGGCGAGCCGTTCATACCTGGATGCGGCGGGCCAACGCCCCGTCGACCACCAGGTGAATACCGCTGATCCGGCCGGCCACCGGCCCGGTCAGGAGGACGACCGGCGACTCCTCCGAGGAGCCCATGTGCCCGGTCGGGGTCAGGCCGACCGCCATGTTGAACGGGTCGGGGTTGCCGGTCTCGATCCCGGCCCAGACACCGCCCTCAAAGGAGGCGTTGCCAGGAAATGAGGGCCTGACGGATCACCCGTTCGAGTCATTCCCATCGAGGAGTACGGCTGATCACGCTGGGGCCATGACGGGCGACCCCACCCTGGCCCAGTTCGGACACGGCACGATGATCCAGAACGGACGGCCGGCCACTGGACGCCGACCACTGCTGGTCGTGCTCACGGAGTACGACGAGAACCCGCCGATCTCCGACTTCCACCCGGTCGCCTACTACGAACAGCTCGCCTTCGGCGACCCGGCGAGACCGTTCAGCACCCGCGACCCGGTCAACCCGGCCAGCCTCCAGCAGTACTTCCTGGAGAACAGCTCCGGCCGGTTCACCTTCGAGCGACTCGGTGTGATAGGCCCGTTGAGACTCGGCAAGCTCGGCCAGGACCCCGGGCCTGAGGCCCGCTTCGCACGGATCATCATCGAGGTCGCTCGCCGCTACCCCGACCTGTTCGCCGGGCTCGACGAGGACGGCGACCTGCGTCTGGAGTTCGACGAGCTCTGTGTGCTCTCGGTCGAGAACTTCCCGGACGGCTGGCCCGCCAACCGCGACAATATGCCCGTCACGATCCAGGTCGACGTTGCCGGCATCACGCAGAGGGTCACGGTGCAGGTGCACTGGGCGGGCGTCGGACCGCGCACGCCCTTCTACCAGATCGCGCACGAGACCTCGCACAATCTCGGGACAGACGACCTCTACAACTCCGGCGCGCTCGGCCAGTACAACAACATCGCGCTCACGCTGATGAGCGGCTACTCCTTCACCAGCGACGACCAGGGCAGCGTCCATCTCGACGGCTGGCACAAGTTGCGCCTCGGCTGGACCGAGCCGCAGGTCTTCGACCTGGAGACGGCCGGCTTCGTCGACCTCGACGACTCCGTGACCGGCTCGGCCGTCCTGTGGCGCAACGACCGCGGCGCCTCAGAGTACTTCCTGCTCGAACGCCGTACGCCGTCCTCGACGCGGCTCTACGACGACGGCGTCGCCGGCGACGGTGTGCTCATCTGGCGGTCGACGCCCACCCTGACCACCCATCTGAGCGCTCCGGACCTCGGGGCCGGCGGCTCGGGCGTGTGGGGGCCTGGCACCACCACGCCAGCGCTGGGGTGGGCGGACGGCACCTCGACCGGCGTGGCGCTGACCATCGGGAACGCGCCCGACGGCCGACTGCGCGTCTCGTGGCCGGGTCGTCCCGACGCGGAGTCGCACGGTCACCGGCTGCTGTGCCACGGCGGTAACGGTGCCACCGCTGACGGACGACCGCTGGACGGGGTCTTCTACGGCGTCACAGCAGAGGACGCCCACCTGGAGTGGAACCGCTACGTCAGCAACGCGGGTGCGACCGCGGAGTCGCTCGGGAGCTGGGACCCCAACACCGGCAACTTCATCGGCCGCGGCTGGGGCGCGATGCGCCAACTCCTAGGTTGCGGCGACGGCGCGATCCTCGGGGTGCACGACGATGGCGACCTCTACTGGTACCGCTACGCCGGCGACGGCACGGGCGACGAATCCGGGGGCACCGGTTGGGATCCGCGGTCGGGCGGCGTGATTGCCCAGGGCTGGGACCGCTTCACCACCGTTGTCGTGCTACCGAAGGCGGGCGACGCGACGATGATCCAGCTCTTCGGCGTCGCGGCCAACGGCGACCTGCACTGGCACGGCTATCAGGGAGACGGCGAGCCGGACCCCACCGGAACGGTTGGCTGGCACCCTCACTCCGGCAACAGGGTCGGCAACGGCTGGCAGGGCCTCGACCACTTGGTCGGGGCCGGCACGGCGATCCTCGCGATCCGGGGCGACGAGCTCCTGTGGTACAGCTACCACGGCGACGGGAGCGACGACGTCAGCGGAGGGACGGGCTGGGACGCACGCTCCGGCACGGTGATCGGCACCGGCTGGAGCGGGGTGGTCCACCTCTGCGCCGGCACCGAGGACGCGGGCGGCAGCCGCGGCCAGGTACTCTTCTCGGTCCGCGCCGACGGACTGCTGCGGTGGGACCGCTATAACGGCCAGGGCGAAAGCGACTACTCCTACTGGAGCGCCGGATCCGGGACCGCGATCGGGCACGGCTGGTGACGACCGACGCCGGATCCGACGAGCCCGGGTACGGCGGGCTTTCGGGCGGCGGTCCGCCGTACCCGACATCGAGCTGCCTACGGGTGGTGGCGCGATCCGGAGCATCGGCGAGGGTCGGACTGGCCATCGGTTTCGTCCGCTACTTCGTCATCGGCATCGTGGCCAAGGACTCGGCTCCGGACTGGATGCTGGACCGCGGGGGGGGCTTGACGATCGTCGGATGTGCCGGAGGCGTTGGTAGTGGCGCAACGCCGAGTGTCCGCATCGCTAGCTCGCGAGCAAGTGGCCCCTGTGCCTGTCGACCGGATCGATCGCTTCGACAAACCGCAATGTGCCGGGCGAGCAGCTTGGCGGAGTCCAGTGGGATGGTGGGCTTTGAGGTGATCCTCGGTGCCTACTCGTCGTCCTGGGGGGTGGCGGTGAGTTCACTATCGCGGTCGGAGAACGCAGCGCCATGGAGGCTTCTGAGAGGTTGCGGCGTTCGCCTGCTTGCCGCGCCCGCGTCGCGCCGAGCCCAGGTTCCTCACCGAGAGCGAGCTGCTCGCCATGATCCGTGCCGCGAAAGACGAGGGACCGTCGATCGCGATCCTGGCGCTGTGTGGGCTCCGCTCGGCGAGCTCGCCGCGCTTCGGGTGCGCGACGTCAATCTGGTGCGCCGTCGGCTCACGGTCGCCGGCTCGGTCACCGAGGTGGGCGGCCGGCTGGTGCGCTCAACACCAAAGACCGGTCGCACCAGGTCGGTGCCGTTTCCCGCGTCCCTCGTCCCGGTCGTGCGGCGGCTCATGCTCGACAAGGGGCCCCCACGACGCGCTCGTCACCTCGCCGGCCGGCGGCGTGCTGCGCCTCGGCAACTGGCGGCCTCGGGTCGTCGACCCCACGGCGCGCGCCATCGGCCGCACCGACATCCACCCGCACGACCTACGGCACACGGCCGCCAGCCTGGCGATCAAGGCCGGCGCCAACGTGAAGGCCGTCCAGCAGATGTTGGGCCACGCGTCGGCGGCCATGACACTCGACGTCTACGCCGGCCTCTTCGAGGACGATCTCGACTCGGTGGCCGACGCGTTGGACGCGATGCTGGCTGCCGTACGGGACGAGTGACCGGCGGACACCTGCCGTTCGCGGGCGTCCACTCTCGACGTGGTGTGCCACATCTGTGCCACAAACAGGCGGTGAGGCGCCTGGTGAGCGCTCACCACTCGCGCGCAGACCATGTTTGACCTGCGAAAACTTGGAGTAGGCCCTGTCGGGCTCGAACCGACGACCAGCGGATTAAAAGTCCGACGCTCTACCAACTGAGCTAAGGGCCCGCAGGACACAGGAGTCTAAGGACTCCACGCAATGAGAGAACGTCCCGGCCCCCCTGGACCGGGACGTTCCGTGGACTCCGGTTCCTGTCACCCCCGGGCTGGAGGCAGGAACTGCAATCCATATGTGGGAGTGGAGGCTCCCATCCGTGCCCGGGGAACCCCGACCCCTTGGGGTCCCCCGGGCAAGGTCTTAGGCGAGGCGAGCGTGGTGGTGCCGGCCTCCGTGGTGGTGGTGTTTGCCGCCGTGGTGGTGCTTGCCACCGTGGTGGTGGTGCTTGCCACCGTGGTGGTGACGGCCGCCATGGTGGTGGCGGTGGCCCTTCTTGTGGCCCTTGTGGTGGGGCTTGGCCTCGAAGGCGCCGATGTCGGTGCCCTTGCGACCATCGCCGTTGCCGTCGACCCCGACGCGCTGACCGTCGAGGTCCTTCTTCATCACTGCCGGGCGGCCGGCGTCGACGAGGGGGCTCTTGGGCGTCGGCACCATGTTCGTGCCCTTCCACTCCGGGTCGGTGTAGCGGTCGCCGGGCATCAGGCTCAGCCCGTTCATCGAGCCGCGCCAGTAGACGTTGTTGCCGCCGCTCATGGTGCCTTGGAGGCTGCCGATCTTGCCGACGACGTCGAGCACGTTGTTGTAGAGCATGAAGTAGGCGGGGGTGCAGCCGGCGTAGCAGACGAAGCCGATCGAGTTCGCGCCGGTCATCTTGACCGAGTTGTTGACGGCCACCGTGCCGCGCACCGGGCCGAAGTAGTCGGCGTCGCCGCGGGTGATCAGGAACTCGCTGTCGGTCAGGTCCGAGGTGACCTGGTTGTAGGCGAAGGTCGTGTCCGACGAGCGGTTGTTGCCGAGCTCGGTGAAGGTCCGGTTGTTGTTGGCGGTGTTGTGGTGCACCCAGGTGCCGATCCCGCCGTAGATCTCCACCGCCGAGCCGTCGGTGCCGAAGTCGGCCGAGGGGGCCCAGTTGTCGTTGATCGTGTTGTAGGAGACCTCGGTGTTGTCGCCCTCGACGACCATGCCGACCGCGCCCCAGTCGTCGAAGGTGCCCGGTGTGTTGGGGGCCATCCGGTCGTTGTTGTGCAGGTAGTTGCGCAGGACCTTGGTGTTCTTGGCGTGCGGACCGACGTCGATGCCCTGGACGTTGTGGGTGGCCTCGACGTTGGTGATCACGTTGCCGGTGCCGTCGGACCAGATGCCGTTGATGGTGCAGTTCGCCACCGTGAAGCCGGTCATCGTGATGTAGGAGGCGCCGACCTCGAGGCACTGGCCGGTGACGACGGGGTTGTTGCCCGCGCCGTAGGCGCCGATGGTGATCGGCGCGGAGGCGGTGCCGGAGCGCCAGACCGCCAGCTTGCCGGAGAACGTCGCGCCGCGCTGCAGGAGCACCTGGTCGCCGGGGTTGAGCTGCAGACCGGAGGCACGGCTGAGCGAGGCGATCGGGGTGCTGGGCGAGGTGCCGTTGTTGGAGTCAGATCCAGAGGCTGAGACGTAGTACGTCGTCGGTCCGGCCGCCTGGGCGGCGGACTGCGGCAGGGCCAGAGAGGCGCCGGCCACGGCGATGGCAAGCATTGCCAATCGTGCGGGGATGCGGAAGGTCATGGACATGGGGGGCCATCCAGGGGGTAATGGGTCCGTCGTCCGGTGCCGTTTCGGGGGATAAACGGCCGGGGGTCACGTCCGGCGGACCTTGTGGGGGGTCTGTGACCTCGGGGGTTAGGTCACGCCCCTAGGTTCGTCCGGTGGTAACAGTGAGTGAAGACGTTCTGTAGATGATTGGTAGATCGTTGGACGCATAGTCATTTCGGACTAGTCCGATCGGTGGAACGAACTGGGTCAGATGGATACTTATGTGACCGAGGTGACCTCTGAG